>Ga0041059_1000481_pt1 | contig 30156 bp, 34 predicted proteins | sample AraColnosormetaG_FD_56232 | JGI IMG/M metagenome (GOLD analysis project Ga0041059, IMG submission 56232) | Arabidopsis roots microbial communities from North Carolina, USA - Col MF nosort | ecosystem: Host-associated > Plants > Roots > Unclassified | place: USA: North Carolina | collected...
AATATATATCTATAAAGTCATAAAATGCACTTGATCTCTTTTTTTTTTTTTGCTATCATATTTTCTTTTGTTAATTCTGAAATTCAAGATTTAATACTAAAATTAGAATTTATTCTAGATTTATATTATTTTTAAGGGATTTCTAAGATTATTGTGTGAGATTATGTGAGATTGACTAATGAATAGAAGAAAGATAAACCTTCCAAATTCGGCTGTACCTTACCGAAAAATAGTTGCAGAGCCTTTCTTAATTATTATTCTAGGCCTACAAAAGGAGGAAGAACAATCAGAATAGAGATCACTGCAGAACCATAAGTCCAAAACATTTTACAAAACCACAACAAAATGTCCTCTTTTCGTTATACTTTCGTCCTACTGACATTACTCTCTGTTTTGTTAACTCGAGCGTATGGTCTACCTAGGGTAAGACCAATCAAAGATGTCCAACCGAGAAAAACGCTAAAGGTTCACAACCAGATCCGAGCCGCGGTCGGGGTGGCTCCACTGAAGTGGAACAAAACCGTAGCGGCCTATGCACAGAAATTTGCAAATAGACAAGCTAAAGCCGGAGTCTGCGACTACAGCTCCATGAGACATTCTGATGGACCTTACGGCGAGAATATCGCCGCGGGATGGGTCCAACCTAAGGACCAAATGAGCGGTCCGATAGCGGCAAAGTATTGGTTGACGGAGAAGCCAAACTACGATCATGCGACCAACAAATGCAAAGATGTTTGCGGACACTACACTCAGATGGTGGCCAATCAATCGTTAAGTCTCGGATGTGGCTCGTTCAGGTGTCATGAGAATGAGTTGATTTATATTGTATGTAACTATTATCCTATGCCAGTGGGTGATGAGAATACCCGTCCTTATTGATTATATTGATGCAAAGAAATGATCCATATGGTAATGTGATTTGACAATTATTAATATGTTAAGTTACTGATCAATATATATGTATAAGAATATAAAACCAAGTTTATGATATACATTGGTTTGTATAAGTTGCTGCTGTGAAATGATTCAGAATAAAATGTGATGTTCAATTGGTTAAACAAATTGTGATTACATATATTTGATATAATAATATATGAACTTTTTGTTATAGATGATTTATAATATTTTCGTAAATTATATTCGGAGTTATTTTCCTTTGTATTTAGTCCGTTGGTATCTAGAGCAATTGTGAAAATGAGTAGCTAAGACATGAAAAATTGTGCATTTAGATAATGATGGTTTATGTTTCTTTTTGAAGAGCATGCCCAATCAATATACAAATAGACACAGCTCTACTGCTCTAGCAGAAAATATGGAGCAAATTTCTGTCTTGGGGAGCTTTATGCTGCGGTTAAAGCGGCTATGAGACTCTAAGCATCCTAGTAGAGTAGATAACGAATTCTATAGACTATATAGCGTGTGGACATCAACATGTCTTTAACTTTAAAATGATTAAAAGTTGTCTAATGGGTCGGTTTAATAGCTTATCATCTTCCTTATTTTAACTTCTAAGTACTAGAGTTAAAGGAATCAAATGATGCGTATGCTTTAACTTTTCAAGAAACACAATGATGCATAGTTTTAAGACACTGTAACTGTAAGTGCAAATGAACCAAAAATGATGCTTTAACACGACGTTGAGTTTTGGGGAATCATTTCATCTGACATATATGGGAGGACATGTTTTGTTTGTATATCGAAATTCGGAAAATGTATGGCTAAGTGGGAATATTGGATATCACATAACTTATTAGAATCAGAAGAGATTGCAAATTTGTCCAAGAAGCATATATCAAGACACTGTAAGCGCAACTCTGAAAATTTCATTGTTGATCAAAAATACAATATAGTATGTGGCAACTGGCAAGTCATACAATCACATTTGATCGTACTAGTGAGCAGAGCCATGCCAAGGTTAATGGTTGACGGAGGCGGTCAAAATTTTTTTTCTCCAACTAAAAAAAACGATGCTTATAATAATAGAAGTAAAAATGTCTACAAAGATAAATTGTCATATGACGAAAATACGAAAAAAAACAAAACATAAAAATAGTTCTAAAGCGTAATTCTTCTTCCTTTCTTCCCAACAAAATCATTAGCCAAACGTTCAAAGTCAACTTCTCTAACCAATGCTCTTTCGATAGATAAGATCGCCAAGTCACTTAACCTTTCTTGTGACATACTCGAACGAAGATAAGATTTTATCAATTTCAGCTTTGAAAAACTTCTTTCCGCAGATGCAACCGAAACTGGAATTGTCAACAATACTTGATAAGCAATCCATGAATTAGGATAACAACCTTCAACTTTTTGCAAGAAGTCTAACACTTCAATAGGCCTCCTAACTTCCTTGGGTAAAGCTTCTCTTAGAATTTTTAGTTCATAAAAGAGATCACTAGCAAGAATATCTGAATGTGTTCCATGAGTTAAAGCATCTTTAAGGTTGGTACAAGATGCCATCAAACTATCATCACTCGCCGACTGCAACTTTTTCAAATCAAACAAAAACCCAAATATTTGTTCATACCTTTGGAATTGTTCGAATCTTGTCTCAAGCGAGTAAAGAGCTTGATCCATGATTTGGATGAAGTAGTCAATTCTGTAAATTTCGAACATAAGTGTTACAAAATTTCTGATTCTAATTTGGGGGAAAACTACAACATGTATAATTAAGAATTACATCAAACCATAGGATAGAACAAGGATAAATAAAGTATCAAACTTACTCTAACGAGTCAATGTTAATACGTTCAAGGCTCAAGAGTAACAGGATTAGAAAAAGTCTTGTGGAAAGAGACGGCGATTAAAAAATAAAGGAAGAGGATTCTCTAACCTAACTTAATAATGCTTTGTTCTGTTTGTTTCCTTATTCTTTGGATTTTTTTTTATTTTTATTTTATTTTCTTATTATTTAGATAAATGCAAATGATCTGTAATATTGGTCTATTAAACTAAGAGTATCTTATAGAAAAATATGCTTCTAAGTTTTTTTTCAAAAATTTTGGACGTAAGCGAAGGTTTCTTTCTTATGCCTTGAGGCACGGCTCTGCTAGTGAGTTATAGTTTCAATGACCAAGGAGTTCCATGCGATACACAATGCACCAAATTTGGTGTGAAGAAGTAAACGTAACTTATCAATTGTTCGAATTTCTGTGGATTTTATGCAATCAGTATTCGTAAAGTAACTTGGTTTTATAAGTCTGTTCTCAATTTCCATGGCATCAAAAGAAAACGTTTAGTCTGTTTACTTCGTTATCTCATAATCCAAATTCAACGGCCACGATCAGCTAGACTACTGTAAATCAGGTGGTCGTGACAGCACAAGATCAACGATCTGAGTTCTTCCTTCTTCGCTCATATGCTAAATTCTGATTGAAACATCTGACGAATTCGTTCTTCCCCTTTCTAATTTGATTCTCCTTGGAACAAACAAGCTCTGTTACAGAGATCAGAGTCGAATCCGTAACACCATTGTTGATTCTCTAAAGCATCTACTGATTTCAATCGTGAAATTAGCCGGTGGTGCATGGAAGCTCCTTTAGCGGAGAGTTAGTTTCAATTTTGATTCATCAATGGCGTCTTGGCTTAAAGCTGCCGAAGGTAAATTCTAATGGTTTATCTGCAACTGAAATTCGTGATAACAAATTTTTGAAGTATCCGTTTTTTTTTCGTCAGATTTATTTGAGGTTGTTGATCGAAGAGCAAAATCAGTGGTTGAAGATCTTTCAGAAGAACAGAACGATTTGCAGTTGCCAGGTACTGTGTGGAGATTAATCTGATAGTACTAAAAGCTTTCTCTTTGGTACTGGTTTGATCTGTATATGAATGATTAGAAACATAGGCATTGTCCTGGAGTTTATCTAAAGCAAAGCTTGATGGTCATGTGTATATGTCTCTTATATTGTGTCTTTCTTTTCTTTGGGGTGGCTAAAGCTTCTGGTAGGAAAGGGTCTCAAGGGAAGAGAACAAGTTCAAAGAAAAAGGTATTTACTGTGGATCTCTTATCTGTAAGTCGATCTCGTTGTTTGGTACATCAATACTCAAGGTGAATTTCTTTGTTGTGGAATGTATTTGTAGGCTCGACAGAAACTTGTAAAAGAAGAATCTTCTAACAAAAGAGATTCTTCTGGTGATCAATCTGGCCCAGGGGTATCACAGTCAGAGGTTCCTCCATCTAAAAGTTCTGTTTCCACTGACGAGACATCTTCTTCAGGGCCTGTCTTGCTGACAAGAGAGATTCACCCGACTGATGCAGATGTCCAGAGTGTTCTATCACTTCCACTATCAGTGGCTGATACAAAAAGTGACGATGCTGCTGTTGTAGCTCAAGAAAGTATTGTGGATGGTGATCGTTCTGAGTCAAAGCATGCTGATGGAGATATTCCAAATGATTCTTTGGTGCAACCATCACCATCTTTACCTGACAAAGAAATTGAGGTCGTTGTCAGTGAGAACCTGATGGATGCTCCCAAAAATGGCACACAACGAGAGTTAGATGATTCTTCAAAAAGAGACGTGGAGAATCTGGATTCTGTAGTGCATGCTCCTTCGGTTAATGAAGGAAATGTGGCTCAAAGCACGGGCGATGAGGTGAAAGTTGGCACTTCAATCAATCTGGAGAAAGAACAGGAACCGAAAGTTCCTGTCACCTCAACCAATCTGAAAAGAGAGCAAGATCGTAGAGCTGATACGACTTCCATGAAGATTCAAGATCAACTTGAAGAGGTTAGTTAGTCTATGGAAAATGAAGAAAAATTAGAAAAGGATGTGTCTGCCACTTGAATTTCCATGTATGTTGTTCTTAAAAGTCTGTTGATCAATCTATCCACTAATGCTAGGCTCAAGGTTTGCTAAAAGCTACAGTTTCCACTGGGCAGTCAAAAGAAGCCAGGTTAGCAAGGGTAAGCTCAAATATCCATTGCTACTTTCCTGCATCAAATTTGTGATAAAGTACTCTTTCATGCCTGTGGTTGGTTCTGAGCAACCTCAGATGTATCCATTTTTTGTCTTCATTTTCCTCTAGGTTTGTGCTGGACTTTCGTCCCGTCTTCAAGAAATTAAAGCGGAAAATGCACAGTTGGAAGAGCTTCTCACTGCAGAGGTAAACTTAAACAGTTTGAGTTTCTTTTGACCCAAATTAGAAAAAGTAAAAGTGATACTTGAAGGTTTTCAGTGCACCTAATTTTATTTCTTCATTTTTATTGTAATAGCAAGAGCTTACCAAGTCATATGAAGCTAGCATTAGACACTTGCAAAAAGATCTGTCAGCTGCTAAAAGTGAAGTGACGAAAGTAGAGTCAAGCATGGTTGAGGCACTAGCAGCTAAAAACTCAGAGATAGAAACACTTGTCAGCGCAATGGATGCCCTTAAAAATCAGGCTGCTCTGAACGAAGGAAAATTGTCGTCTCTCCAGGTTTTTAGGCCTCTCATTTGCTCATTTTTCTTTTTGTGTGCTTCCTATCATAGCTCACCATGAGTCTTTAATGGTCCTAGTTACTTCGTGTCTTCAGTTGCCATTTTCTTTTTCAACCAACCAGCTTTTAGTAAAATCATTTACTACTTTTATCAGGGAGACATGGAGTCTATTATGAGAAACAGAGAATTGGCTGAGACTAGGATGATGCAGGTATTACTATAATTTTTTTCATCAATGACTAACCATAATTTACCGCCGTGTATATACAATTATAAACAGATAAGGTCCTCAGACCATTGAATCAATATTTTCTTATTACAGGCATTGCGGGAGGAGCTTGCCACTACTGAAAGGAGAGCCGAAGAGGAGCGTTCTGCTCATAATGCCACAAAAATGGTTTGTTGCCTGAACGATGCGAAAACTGTTTATAATGAAAACATTATATCAATTTTTTGTTTTACGTGAATTTCTCTTTCTAAGACAGGCTGCCATGGAAAGGGAAAGGGAACTAGAGCACAGGGCTGTGGATGCTTCCACAGCACTTGTTAGAATTCAGGTGAGACAGAATTCTTGGATAGGCACTACTATCACTTCTTTACATTTCAAATAGGCCTTAGTTTCTGAGTGTTGGCTTTCTCTTCTTAAATTGTTTTCTCTTTTTGTCAGCATGGAAATTTAGAAACCCTTTGTATTTTCATATGCCTACATATATGAAAGATGTAAAGATTCTATGTGAAACTCTTGTTTCCCAAAAACTACGTTGATCTGACTTTTTAATTGGCTGGTATTTCAGAGAATTGCTGATGAAAGGACAGCGAAAGTGGCAGATTTTGAACAGAAGGTGGCATTGCTTGAGGTAGATGAACTTATCTTCAATGCAATTTGTTCCTTTGTCTTCATATACTTGAATTTCATTCAAAGAATTGACAAACAATACTCAGGCCGAATGTACATCTCTGAATCAAGAGCTGCAAGATATGGAAGTTCGTGCTCGCAGAGGACAAAAGAAGGCTCCAGATGAAGCAAACCAAGTGATCCAGGTATGTTATATTAAGTTATCATGATTTACATCGTGGAAGTCACCTTCAACAATGAGTTCTTAGCACACTTTCAAATTTTCTTTTAGAAGCAAAAACTATAGAACATATGTCCTAAATGTACATATGTATATGCAAAAAGAACACTTATGCAAAAAGTACATATATTTAAAAAGTATTTATGATCCTTGGCAACTCTGATAACTCATGTATGTGAGTTTAAATCTTCTCTTGGATTTTATGGTGGGTCGTTTTCACATTAGAAATTACATTTGGTTGTCAAAGTCTACTCCAGCTTGTTACATAACCCTTGAAAACAACTTTTATCAGTTTTGAAAAGTTCAGATTTTGGCTAATCCAGAGAAATTACTTTTAATAATGCAGATTCAAGCATGGCAGGACGAAGTGGACCGTGCTCGGCAAGGTCAAAGAGATGCTGAGGAGAAACTTTCTTTGATGGAGGTATGCTTGTTACTTACCTTGGAATTCTTTATAACATGATTTTGGTTATTTACACATGATCTGTTTGATTGTTATAGGCTGAAATGCAAAAGTTAAGGGTTGAAATGGCAGCCATGAAGAGGGATGCAGAACATTACTCACGCCAGGTAATATTATCAGTTTCTGAGAGTCTGTCTTTTCTTGTCAATGTATTAACAGTTTCTGATTTTTTCGTTTCTCCTAGTCTATACTTATGGGACTTCCTAGCTACTACTCTTTTTCTATCAAGTGGCTTAGGCAGACCTGATAGTTCTCTGTTAAACCCCTTGGCGTATTTATTTCATTGAATGCAATAAATTTCATTGCCCAGTAAAAATTCTTATTGAATATTTTGAGGGAAAGACCCATTGCTCTTCTTGTTAACACGGTCTTGTTAATATGACGCATTCATTCGATGGTTGCTAAAACACGGTCTTAATACTCAACTTATTCTGATTTTGCTCGTCAAGTGGTACCTTTAATGCATATGATTATGTAACGTGAGTTTAATCGTTATTCCTCTGACCTAGTAGGAGCATACAGAGCTGGAGAAACGATACCGTGAACTAACAGATTTACTGGTAACGTGAACTCTTGAATGTACTGATTCTATTAATCAAAGTCATATTGGGAAGTTGTCTGATAGCTTCTGGCCACGGGTTTTAATTCAGTACTATAAGCAAACACAACTAGAGACTATGGCGAGTGAGAAGGCTGCAGCAGAGTTTCAGTTGGAAAAAGAGGTCAAACGTCTTCATGAAGCACAGGTCCGTCGTCAAAGCTCTCTATGGTTCATATATGTACCTTTACTTTTCCATGATACTTACAAGAAAGGTTCTAAACTTGTTGATTCAGGTAGAGGTAGAAAAAAGTAGAGTTTCGCGACGCGCATCAGCAACTTGGGAAGAAGATTCTGAGATTAAGACACTTGAGTATGTCTTTTAGCTATGTTCTAATGTGATTTATGATATATATATATCTGCTGAGTTTGTTGTTCGATACTTACAAAATACCATTTCAGGCCTCTTCCATTGTATCACAGACACATGGCTACAGCGAGCACACAGGTAGAGATTTGGGAGCCCATTACGAATTGTCGGCGTTCTCTTTTAACTTTACTCTTATGTTTGCTTTGTTCGCCTTCTGTCTTCAGTTGCAGAATGCAGTGAAACTGTTAGACTCAGGAGCTGTAAGGGCCACTAGGTTCCTTTGGCGGTACCCAATAGCACGGATGTTCCTACTTTTTTACCTTGTAAGGCGCTCGCTTATTTCAATCTCATTCGCCTTACTTGTGAATTTATGGAACATTAAGCTGACATCATTTATGAATTTGCAGGTCTTTGTTCATCTCTTCTTGATGTATCTAATACACCGACTCCAGGTATGCTTGGTCATTTTACATTGAAAATCACATCACAGTCATGGAACTCAACTTGTTGTCGTTCCTAAATCTCGTGTAGGAGCAAGCCGAGGCCCAGGAAGTTGCGGCAATGACCAACAACGTTTTCAGACTATAACAGATTCCATAAGAAAGCAACACATGGTGGTTTTAAGAGATTGCTGAGTAATGTGGAAGAAAGAAGCATAACTATGGATTATAGAGAAGACTTTTAAAACTTTATATATATAGAGGCTGCTTCTTACGATATTCCAATCTAACCTGTTGGTATGTGAAGAACATAATGTTGGTAAATGGGGTTTATACACACTTGATTGATAGGCATGGTTGGTTTTAAAAGCATTTGAATATATATCTGTTGAGCCTATTAAAGTTCGGTTTACTTATTTTCTCTGACGCCCGAACTCGGTTTAGTTTTGGTCACCCTAAGCTGAATATGTATTTTGGCCACCGCCACATCCAACAATCTGTAATAGAATAAGTTCAACTTTCTTTTGTGACTCAAACGAAAATTGCAATTCAGAAAATAGAGATAACAAGAATAAAGGTTCATCAAAACCTTAATAAACAAACAACAAAACCATTTATTTGTAATGGTAAAAGAAGAGGCTTTATTGTCTATAAATATGAATCATATAACCAACCATCTTTATGCTTAACATTGCCGTCTCAACAGCTTCAGATTGGTCATCTGAAGATAGGAATAAAGACAAACGCTTAAGCAGGCAAATCTAATGACAGAAATATCTTCAAGATACAGAGCCAACAAGAGAGAAGAATGCTATTTTACCGATTTAAAGGTGGGATTTTTAAGGGAAAAGCGGCTGGTGTAGGAGCCCCGTTGTTTCGGGATATCCCAACATTATGTTAAGATTCTGCAACGCTTGTCCCGAAGCTCCTTTCACAAGATTATCAATCTGCAACACCAGAGAGCTTTTTATACACAAAGCAATATTGTCGAAAGCTAAAGATGAGTTTATAACAGAGGATGGTTATGCTTAATTACCACTGAGATTATGATAGCTCTTCCAGGAATTCGATCAGGAAAGACACTCATATGACAATAGTTGGATCCTCTAACGTTGTGTGTCCGAGGAACAACTCCTTCATCCAACACTTTGACAAATTCTTCATCCTACAAAACATTTTTGAAACATAATAAGTAACAAAAGTAGTAATTGGCTTACAACATAAGAGTAATCATCACCTCATAAGACGTCTTCAATTGCTGGTGTAAATCTTCGGTTCTAACCCCGGGAGCCATTTCCACATATATAGTCGATTGCATTCCACGGATCTACCCAAACAACTGAGGATCAGTTAATGGGTTTAAGGTTAAAAATTATAGAAATCATGCTAAGATTATTTGTACCATTGGCATGAGATGTGGCGTAAAACTGACTGTTACTTTTGACTGTGCAACATCAGATAATCCCTGTTCAATTTCAGGAACTGCAAAACAAAAGAGATATTGAATTCAAATCATGGCAAAATTTTAACTCATTGTGATAATTAGTTTGTGACATACCATGGCGATGACGGGTGACACCATAAGAAGAAATGCCTTCAGCTATCTCAGAGTAAAGATTTGCCTCCTTAGCACCACGTCCTGATGAAAATTTCATATCAGTCAAGAAACTAGAAACATTGCATCATTGTTCATTGATCACGGAGTAAGCTCAAACCTGCTCCACTAACACCAGATTTTGCATCGATAATGATGTTTTCATGTTTGATGAGATTTGCCTGCACCAAAATCAACACATTGAGTAGAGAGACGGAAGACTAGGCAGTTAAGTAAAATCGCATACCAGAAAAGAATAGAAAAACAAACCTTTAGTAAAGGAACAAGAGGAAGTTGAATCGTAGTCGGGTAACAGCCTGGGTTAGCCACAAGTCGTGCCTTTTTTATGTCCTCCCTTAGTATCTCTGTTAGACCATACACAACTTCTTTCTGAACCCCGTAGGACACTTGGTAAGTATAACCATTATGAACACAACAGACCTAAAATCAAGGAATAACATTGAGAGAAATGTACCTGTAACTCTACTGCCTTGTGAGGCTGACCATACCATTCTTCATATTCTGCAATATTACGCAACCGGAAGTCCTGAAAAGCGTATTTTAGATGGGCTTATAACTGAAAGAAAAGGAACAAAAAAAAAACAGTTCTTCAAGGATTACCGCTGAAAGATCAACGATTTTCAATGCAGTAGGCAGTTCCTTGATGATTTCCTGTTGAAATACACACTCATTTCCGTTAAGCTAAGAAAAGCTTTAAGAAATTGAAATGGAAGAATGAAAGGAAAATGAACCTGAGTTGTTCCGTGAGGTAAACAGCAGAATACAGCATCCACAGTAGAAAAATCTGCATCCTTTACCGAGACCAAAGTAGGTAGTTTCTGTGGACAGTAAAGGTTCAATTATTAATCAATATACACCATCACAAAGTAACATTGAACAGATTCATTTCTTGGTATATTACTAGGGATAGAAATCACTTATACTTGAGCTCTCAGGTGTGGGAAAACGCTTTCCATTGACTGGCCAGCTTTTCTATCAGCAGTCATCAAAGTGACCTGGAAATGCGGATGATTTGCAAGAAGCCTAACGATCTGCAATTCAATAAAGAAGAGTAAACTTACCATCTCATGGGTTTGAATGAAACCTTGAATGCCTCATCCATTCTTTCCCTTGTAATTTTAAACAACTTTAAAGCAACGACTATAAGACTTTTCTCTTCCTTTTATCGAGAAAAGATTAACTTTGCATATGTTTACAGCTTAAGCTAAATTAGAAGGCCAATACCCAAAAAGTCAAAAACTTGCAACAAGATGCATACCACTTAAGCTCTGATTCATTGCAAAACCAAAGAGATCACTAAAACAAACAATTCCAAGAAAATTAAACTTGAAACAGACAGATTCAACATTGCACAAACCTCAGCACCAGTGTAGCCACTTGCACCAAGAAGACCAATCCTAATATCCTTTTCAGGTTTAACAGAACTACTAGCTGAAACTCTGAAGCTCATTGAAGATGGCGAAGCCACATGGGATCCCAAAGTAAGCCTCTTGGCTCGCTTATCCGCTACACGAATTTTCCTTTCGCCCTTTTCAAAACAAAGAAAACCCACATTTACATGATTATCAGATTGCAATAACACAACACAAGCTACAATGAGCTTGAATGTGGATTCAGTGGGAAAAAAAACAGAGATTTTGAAGAGTTTTAGGAATTGACCTTGAACCAGCATCCTTGGATTGAACTAAAAGCCGACGCAGTACTCATTATTGGATTCGATTCTGCAAAAAACAAAATTCAGGAACAAAAAAAGACTAATCTTTTTGCTAAGAACAAGAAGAAATTAGCTTCTCTCAATGTGATTTGATATTGAGAGTCAATTATGGTAGTGATGAAACAAATACCCGTAAACTCTTCGTCACTCTCTCTCTCTATACGAAGTGGTCGGAGAAGTTCGACGGAGAAGAAGACAGCAGAAAACCACGACAAAGATTGTGGGACGAAAACGCAAGAACGACGACGTTTCAGCTAGCCCTACTTAAAACCTATCAAAGCGGTGCCGTTTCAGGGATCGAACCCGTTTACTGAACAGGCTACCCGTGGTTCAACCCGGTTTATCGACGAATTAATCGTTTGCAGAAAACGCGATATGTCTTGGCGTTTGCATCGGGTGACGACAAAAATCTGGCATTTTGGTAATTCCCAGACTAAGAGTAAAGGCATTCATGTCAATTACTTGAGTAAGCGCCGAAGCGGTTAGATGAATTTGTTTCAATGGAGTCAAAAGAAAATCTAGAGAAAAAGCTCCGACCTTTTTATTTCCTCTCTGTTTCTTCTTGTGTCATCGTCAAATCAAATCCAATCACTAACAGTAGAAACTGTTTCTCTACTGGGTATTTTTTTTTGGCAACCCTTAAATTCTGAAGTAAGAGAGAAGAAGAAGAAAGTGTGAGATTCCGACGAACGGGAAGAAAAATGATAAATTTTCGCAGCATGAATCAAGCTTCTTCGAGGATAAGGATCGCTCTTTCGGGTCGGATTGAAACAGCTTTAGAGAATATCTACAGAAAACACAATCTTACTCCGATTAATGATGAGACGAGACAGAGACTGTCTTCGATTCCTGAGAATTTGGGTTTTGAGTTGGTCAGGAAAGTTTTTAGTTTGCAGGCTGGTTTGATATACAACCTCGACAGCTTCATCGTTTCTAAGGTTAACCAAGCCGTTAGTTTTACTGGCTATCCACAGCCGGCGAACTCTCTTAGCCCCTCTGGAAGACACGTGTCCAGGGTTCTTCAAGGTTAGTATCAGAAACAAACTCTCTTTGCTTGTGAAAATGTGAATTTGGATAGTAAAAATCTTTACTTTTCTTATGATTGTTGGCGATTGCAGAAGAGATGTCTGTTGATTCTGATGCTCCTTCTCCTAAGTCTTTGAAAAGTGAAGACAAAGGAGGATCTCTGCACATTCCCCAGCTGGTAGCTTTGGGTGAACTTGAATTTAAGAAGGTGTTTTTGTTACTTAGCTATATTCCAGGGTAATGTTTGTTATGCAAGTTTCCCAATTTCTTACATCTCTATATTCTCTTATCCACCTATTGTAATTGTTTGGTTTTGATGGTGACAATTACCTCTTTTGGTGATGCTTAACTTTTTCTTTATTTGATGTTATACAGGCAACATGTGGGCCAGGTTATAACTGCTGATGAGATTAGACTGTGGAAAGATTTGCCAATGGTTGAATATGAAGCAGCGGTTTGGGACCGCTTGGGCCGGCATTATTGTCCCCAAAAGGACCGAAGAATGGTATTGTTCTATTCTATTGGGTTTTGTTTATATTTTCATGTTTGCGTTTCTGAAGGTAATTTTACAAGAAGTTGAGTTTGGTATCAAAGTTGTATTAACTGCATTTTCTATCATGCTTCATTTCCCCAGTTGCAATGGGATAGCGGGAAGACCCATTACTATCAGTGTAATGTTGCTCCCAATGGTAGCTACACATTCAAGGTTCTTTCAGCTCTTCAAGTACTATCTTTTCTGTTTGCTTTTTCCATTAGGCATATGTACTTTGTGTAATATTTTTGATTCAAGCTGTAGAAGAAATTCTTTGTAAGTCGCTATCATATGTCTATAAAACAATTGATATGTCTATCAAACATTGCACCTTGACATTGACTCAATATACTTATCGACACACTGTGTTCACAGGGCCCTCTTCTTGAACACACTGGAACACACTTGCACAAGGTCTTGGGTGATGATAATGTTTTAACCGTCAAATTCGCGGATGTCCAGAAAAGTTCATCAACATATAGCATTGACCATTACTTTACATACAAAGGGATTGCCAAGAACGGTATCATGATTGGTTTACGTCGTTATCAATTTTTTGGTGGGCATTGTTTTCCCTTTTTCTCTTGATTAACTACCATTTATGTCGTTACACATACAAAACTATTTATTGTAATGTTGCTAAGCTATACACATATCATACTTCTGCTTTAGATTTAGAACCTGATATTGTAGCTCTTTGTGACATTCTATTGAACAGTTTTCAAAGATGGAGGAAAAGAGGAAAAGAAGAAAGATCTTTCTACAAAGAAAGTGAAATGCTACTTTATACGCACGGACTCAACAGCTTTTTATGATATGCAAAATCCCTATATTTTAACCGGAAAGTCAATTTATGAAGCTCGTATGCATTTTATGCACGTGCATCGAGCACCAACTTTGGCGAATTATATGGCAAGGTACTTTAAAGGAAGTATATGAAGATATTCTACTGTATCATATTTAAACTCTTCTGTAGATGTCCTTTTTTATCAGAGTCACCTTTCTTTTGCTGATGCTTCAGGTTTTCCTTAATTCTGTCAAAGACTAAAACGCTTGAAGTTGACATGACTGGGATTACCTTTGATCAAATTGATGATATACACTGCCATGTACGTCCTTAATTCATGTTTCCTTGAGGAACTTCGTCTCTAATGCCTTTACTTACTTGCATTCGCTATGTTCTTTGACCTTTTTCCATTTCTTCCAATTGCAGGATCAAGATGGGAAAGATGTTCTTGACAAGAACAAAAAACCTTGCATACATTCAGATGGAACTGGCTACATCTCTGAGGACCTGGCTCGGATGTGTCCCCTAAATATATTTAAAGGGAAATGTCTCAGAAGTGAAAGTATTCAGGTCCTTACTCTGACGTTGATGGTTGACTAGGCCCTTTGTTCACTCGTATCATCTTTTTTCCTTCTTCATACTTGATTTAAATTTAGAGTAAGCTTTCATATTTTGTTGGACAGGAAGCATGTTACCAAGACCCGGTATGTATACTATATAGTTCATATCCCTATTTATGCTTGATTCTATGTCTGTCTATTATTGAACTCAAGTAGTAAAATATTACTTTTTCCAACAGCCTCTTTTGATCCAGTTTCGGATGTTTTATGATGGTTATGCTGTTAAGGGAACTTTTCTCTTAAACAAGAAAGTAAGTCCGCTCTCTTTCACATTACAACATCCTTTTTTGGGGTTTAAATGTTTGCAAAACTATTCTTAATTTTCTTTCCAATTTGGCAGCTTTGTCCTCGGACTGTCCAGGTTCGACCTTCGATGATCAAGGTGTCTAAAGATCCATCCTTGTCCAATTTTAGCACCTTTAACGCCTTGGAAGTAGTAACCACAAGGTATTTTGTTCGCTGACTACTTGTTGTTTTAATACTGAAGTTCTCTCCCTCAAATGTTCTTATTGTGGAGTGAAGTTATCCTAGTAACATCTAGTTGTTTCCATCATCCAGTAATCCACCAAAAAGAACAAAGCTATCAAAAAATTTGGTTGCGCTGCTTAGCTATGGAGGAATCCCTAATGAATTCTTTTTGGATATATTGCTCAACACGTTGGAAGAGTCTAAAAGCATATTCTACAACAAACGTGCTGCACTTAATGGTGCTTAAAATTCCTAACGTTTCTGGTTCTTTTGCATTTTGTTTCTGGTGCCTAGAGCTATTTATTTTTAAGAAGTCAAATTTTCGGTGCAGCTGCTCTTAATTATGGGGAAATGGACGACCAGAACGCCGCACAGATGATATTGGTTGGTATCCCCCTTGATGAACCACACTTGAAGAATTATCTGTCTATACTTTTAAAGACAGAGAAAAATGATCTCAAAGCAGGAAAACTTCCTGTGACCGAATCATACTATCTTATGGGAACAGTGGATCCCACCGGAGCGCTAAAGGAAGATGAAGTCTGTGTAATTCTGTATGCTACTCAACTCTTCTTTTACCTTTTCATTTTGAGTTTTAATTGCATGGAAAAAAAAAACAGTGGTTTAGTTTTTTGGAATTGTGAGTTAGTTGTTCATTTCGCCACTGCTTCTTTTCATGGTTTTTTAGTGAGTCTGGGCAAATTTCGGGAGAAGTTTTAGTGTATAGAAATCCTGGATTACATTTTGGAGACATACATATTCTTAAGGCCACATATGTCAAGGCCTTGGAAGAGTATGTTGGAAATTCCAAGTTTGCTGTGTTCTTCCCTCAGAAAGGTCCAAGATCCTTGGGGGACGAGATTGCAGGTGGTGACTTTGATGGTGATATGTATTTCATATCAAGAAACCCTGAGGTAATCCACCACATTAATCAGTAAAATTAATTATTGTTGTGACCTGATTTTCTTGGGTTTGCTTTCTGGTTTAGCTACTTGAAAACTTCAAACCAAGTGAACCGTGGGTGAGTTTGACTCCTCCCAGTAAAAGTAACTCTGGTAGAGCGCCAAGCCAGCTTTCCCCAGAAGAGTTGGAAGAAGAACTTTTCGAAATGTTCCTGACTGCAGGATTTCATGCCAGGTACTCTCATCTCTGAAAGATATAAAAGTGTCTTGGATTTGCAGAATCAATCTTTGAAATTCATTTCCTTTTTCCTCGGGTTTACAGCAATGTTATAGGGATAGCTGCAGATAGCTGGTTAACAATAATGGACCGCTTCCTCATACTAGGAGATGACAGGGCTGAGGAAAAAGCTGAAATGAAGAAGAAGATGCTTGAGCTGATTGATATATACTATGATGCTCTTGATGCACCAAAGAAAGGGGATAAAGTCTACCTCCCAAACAAGCTGAAGCCTGACATCTTTCCACATTACATGGAGCGGGATAAAAAATTCCAGTCCACTTCTATTCTTGGATTAATCTTTGACTTTGTTAAATCACAGACAACAGAGGAACCCTCACCATCATCTGGTAAAGGACCTTTATTGGTTCTACTATATACATATAATCAGATCACCAAAGAAATCATTAATCATGATATGTGTTTTACTGTGGTTTACAATTTAGAGATCAGTAAACTCCCGTGTTTCGAAGATGAGCCGGTCTCCGAGTTTCATATGCAGAAATGTAGACTGTGGTATGATAATTACAGAACTGAGATGACACAGGCGATGAAGACTGATAAGGATGAATCAGCCAATGAAGTTATTCAGAGATACAAGCAGGTAAGGTCCTCAATTCGATGTCACCACTCTGGAGATTCAGTTAAGTCTAAGAGCAAAGATCTGACCAGTAGACTTCATGAATCTCCAATGTTTTGTTGATTGGTTCCGTGGAAGTATGTAACCAGCAGGAGACAATCATGCTTATCAAAGAAATGGTTTATTTGTCGTGTGTCAGGAGTTCTATGGCGCTGCAGGGTTTGAAGACAGCAAGAAAAGTCTGGAAGAACTCTATCCGCAAGCTCTCGCACTCTACAAGATCGTTTACGATTATGCCATTCATGCAGGTGTTTCGAAATGCAGGTTTGTCTGGAAGGTAGCAGGACCGGTACTGTGCAGATTCTATCTAAATAAGAAAATGCAGGAGAAATGTTTAGTGTGTGCACCATCTGTGCTTAAAGAGCTTTGGGGTTGAAGAATACAAGCCTTTGTTGTTGCTACATGTCTAATAATAAGAAGCGTATGAGGCAAGTAAGTTAACTAATAGGTGCCAAGATGTGTGTGTTGTAGTGCCTTTTGGTTTGGTTTTAATGTAGATTTCTCCTCTGGTGAATATTTTTTGTGAATCTTTTGCCTATGAAATGAATAAAAATATGTTACATAACGAAGCTTTTCTATTAACGAAGCTCTTACCTCTGCACCAGTGTTTTTTGTAAGATTGAAATTTGTAAAATAAATGTTGAGAATTTTAAACAAAATTTTGATCGCGAGATTGTTTGTTTACTTGGCGTTTAAAGCGACGGCGACAAAGCTTTGGCAACTTTGTAATTTTGGTGACTCGTGTTAGGGTATTTTGGTAAATTCCAAAATAAATAACAAACGGCTATATTGTGTAGCCTGTATAAAAAATCTTCTTCAAGTCAAATCCATAAAATCGATTCACAGGAAAAAAGCTTTGGACTTTATTTTTGTTTTTCCCGTGTGTTGTCAGATCATCAACGTCGCATCAACAGCGCAATGAAGAAATTTGAAAAATTGAGAACAGTTCCTTCTTCTCACTGGGTACTTGCTTATTTGTATGAGAACCCTAAAGAGACAACTGTTTTTCTCGTTGGGAAAAATGATGACCACCACTATGGATTATAACAGCAGCGATCAAGGTTTTTCGTGGTCAGAAATTGCTCTTCTGGGTAGTGTTGAAACAATGTTGGAGAAAGTCTACGGGAAACACAATCATCATCCTCCGATAAAAGTGGAGACAAGACGGAGACTTTCTTCGATTTCTGAGGAATTGGCTTTGGAAACACTCAGGAAAGTTCTCAATATGCCGAATGTGAAGACCCTCGATGGGATAATCATATATTTTCTTAACGATGCGGTCACCGTTGATGGCTCTCCTCGCCTGTGGTCTGGCGAGTCTCCAGTACAGTTTCCTAGAACTCCCGGGAAAAAAAGTTGCAGGGCTTCTCAAGGTCAGTGTTAGGATAGAATCTGTTCACATACTTTGGGTTTTTTTTTTTCCTTCTTGTGTGTTTAGTAGTGAAATTCTCTTCTTGTTGACCGCAATATTATGACTATGGTTGATTGTTTGTAGCAGAGGTGTCTCTTGATCGTGAAGATCCGTCTCCTAAGTTCTTGAGAGGAGATGAAAATGGAGAATCTAAGCACATTTCTCTTCTATTAGCTTTGGGTGAACTTGAATTCAAGAAGGCGTTTTTGTTGCTTACCTATCTTGGAGGGTATGTTTAGGCTGGAGATTTTTCCATCAGTTTTATATCTATTTCGTTGGAAAGTGATCGTCTTTGTAACAGGAAATCTCTGGGTGAGGTTATATCTGGTGATGAGATCAGACAATGGAAGGATTTGCCAATGGTTGCATATGAAAGAGCAGTGTGGTTCAAGTTGGGCCAAAACGAGGAAAGAATGGTATGGCAGTTCTCTGTTATGTTCTATATTGGTGCTATCTATCATAGTTTTTCTTAAATGAATTGACAAAAGACATGGAGAGAGGCTTGTTGGATACTGCAAATTCTTTTGAACTGCTTGCTGCACTGCAATTTCTGAGGAATTAGACTTTGTTGTCGAGGTTGTACTAATTGCTTCTTCTTACATGCTTCTTTTCCTCAGCAGCTTGAATCGGATAGCGGGAAGACTCATTACTATCAATGTCATGTTGCTCCCGATGGTAGCTACAGATTAAAGGTCCAATCGGCTCTCCACCCACTGTCATGCGTGTTCTTTGTTTTAAGATGATCTGAATTCAAGTGATACTTTTAGGATATAATGTTTATTATTGATAAGACTGTCTTTACAGGGTTATTTTCTGGAGAACACTGGAACACACCTGCACAAGGTTTTGGGTGATGATAATGTTTTAACCGTTAGATTCGATCAATTACCAAAGGAGTCAACATACTGTGACAACCCTTACTCTAAATACAAAGAGATTGCTAAGAATGGTATCATGGTTGGTTTACGTCGTTATCAATTTTTTGGTGGGTCATTTTCCTTTTCTCTTGATTATCATTTATGTTTTTGCAAAAACAACACTTTTCCTTGTTAAGGTGCTAAGGCCATGTCTAGCAGATATTGTCATACTTTATCACATAGTACCTTGTTAACTTCTTTTAAACAGTCTTCAAAGATGGAGGGAAAGCAGAGAAAAAGAAGAGAAATTCTACAAAGCAAGTGAAATGCTACTTCATACGCACGGGTTCTACAGCATCCAGTGATATGGAGAATCCTTATATCCTTTCCGGGATGTCAATTCATGAAGCTCGTATGCATTTTATGCATGTGCATACATTGCCTTCTCCCGCCAACTATATGGCAAGGTACTCTAGTTTCTTCTAAGTCTCTATTGGAGGCATCTTGAAGATTTCTTACTGTTTCATTTTATAACTGTTTTAGAGATGTTTTCCTTTGTAATCAGGGTTACCTCACTTTTGTTGATGCTTCAGGTTTTCTTTAATTCTGTCAAAGACAAAAAAGCTTGAAGTTGACATGACTGAGATTACCGTCATGCAAATCGATGATATACACTGCCATGTACCTCTTTAATTCATGTGTCCTTCAGGAACTGTATTCGCTATATGGGCTTTGACCTCTTTCCCTCTCTGACAATTGCAGGATCAAAGTAATAATGATGTTCTTGATAAGAATGGGAAACCTCGTATACACTCAGATGGAACTGGATACATCTCTGAGGACCTTGCTCGGATGTGTCCATTAAATATTTTTAAAGGGAAATCTATGAGAAGTAACAATATTCAGGTCTTTCTTGTACTTCCATGACAATTTAATGGTTGCTTAGTTCACTCTTGTTTCCTTATTATGTTTGTTTTGAATCACAGGGAACCTGTGTCCAAGAGCCGGTATGTAGTTTACAGTTCAAGTTTAAGCTCGATTCTGTATTTGATTATCACTTACCACAAGTAGTGACACTTTTTTTTTTTATTCCAACAGCCTCTGCTGATCCAAATTCGGATGTTTAATGATGGCTCTGCTGTTAAGGGAATTTTCCTATTAAACAAGAACGTAAGTAGACTCTCTTTCATGTCACAGAACCAGATTTTTGAGCTAATCCTAAAATTGCTCCCAATTTGGCAGCTTCCTCCACAGACCGTCCAGGTTCGACCTTCTATGATCAAGGTGTATAAAGATAAAAATTTGTCAAATTTTAGCACGTTTAACTCCCTGGAGGTAGTCACTACAAGGTATATGTCTCTTGGATTTATGTTATCTTAAAGCTGAACTTCTCACTGAGGTTCTTATTTTGATGATTTATGGTTGTTTCCATCTTCCAGTAATCCACCAAAAAGAGCGAAGCTATCGAAGAATTTAGTCGCGCTGCTGAGCTATGGAGGAGTGCCAAATGATTTCTTTTTGGATATATTGCTCAACACGTTGGAAAAGAAGAAAACCATATTCTTCAAAGTACGTGCAGCGGGTAAAGGTATGGTTAAAACTCTAAAGCTTTCGAGCTCTTTTGCAATTAGAGGGAAACCATGGTCTTTTGCAATTTTCGAGCTTTGAAACTGACTGAAGTCTTTAATATCATAGGAAGTATGAGAAGACACATGATGGCTTTTTATTAAGTTTATTTGTTTCTGCAGCTGCACTTCATTATGGGAATATGGACGATAAGAACGCTTTACAAATGATCATGGCTGGTATCCCCCTTGATGAGCCATATTTGAAGCATTATCTGTCTAAACTCTTAAAGTTAGAGAAAGATGATCTCAAAGCAGGAAAACTTCCTATTGACGAATCATACTATCTCATGGGGACAGTGGATCCCACCGGAGAGCTAAAGGAAGATGAAGTCTGTGTCATCCTGTATGCTACCAAAATTTTATTTATTTTTTTGTAATATAAAGTGTGGATGGAAGAATAAACAAACCGTGCAACTTGCTTCATTGGAGTTGTGAGTTAGCTCTTCATTTCCTCACTACTTTCTTTTTCGTTGTTTTGCAGCGGGTCTGGCCAAATCTCAGGGGATGTGCTAGTTTACAGGAATCCTGGACTACATTTTGGAGACATACATATTCTAAAGGCTACATATGTTAAATCCTTGGAACAGTATGTTGGAAATTCCAAGTATGGTGTGTTCTTCCCTCAAAAAGGTCCAAGATCTTTGGGAGACGAAATTGCAGGTGGTGACTTTGATGGCGATATGTATTTCATATCCAGAAATCCCAAGGTACACTGCTATATCCATCACAGTTATAGTAAAATTTCATTGCTGAGACCTAACTTATAAACCGCAACTTCCTCTGTTTAGCTACTTGAGCACTACAAGCCAAGTGAACCGTGGGTGAGTTCTTCTCCACGTAGTAAAATTTACACTGGTAGACAACCAAGTGAACTTTCACCCGAACAGTTGGAAGAAGAGCTTTTCAAAATCTTCTTAAAGACAGGATTTAGTCCCAGGTACATTCTTTAATTCTCGGGTTACTTTCAAGGTCACATAGTCCTTTGGGTTAAATATGTCTTGTTTTCTGGGTTTACAGCTCAGTTATAGGACAGGCTGCAGATAGCTGGCTAGCAATAATGGACCGGTTCCTCACCTTAGGAGATGAGAATGTTAAGGAAAAAGCTGAAATGAAGAAGAAAATGCTAAAGTTGACTGATATATACTATGATGCTATTGATGCACCAAAAACGGGGACTGAGGTCAATCTCCCGTTAGACGTAAAGGTCGATCTTTTTCCACATTATATGGAGAGGAATAAAACATTCAAGTCCACTTCTATTCTTGGATTAATCTTTGACACTGTGGATTTTCATAATGCAGAGGACACCACACCATCTGGTACGGGTCTTCTTGTTACTATTGATAATCAAAGTACACAATAACTCATCACGTTGAATATGTTTTAACGGTTTAGCTCTGGGTTACCTTTCAGGAATCAGTAAACTTCAGTGTTTTGAAGATGAGCCGGTCTCTGAGTTTGACATGGAGAAATGTAAACTCTGGCACAAGGATTACAGAAAGGAGATGTGTCAAGCGATGAACTCAGATGATGATGATTCCTGTAATGAAGTTATCCAGAAATACAAGCAGGTAAGCTCTTCAATTTAGTTAATTCTAAGAGAAAAGCTTTAACCAATAGCCTTCATGGATCACTGGTTTTTTGTTGATTGTAATGCTTTATAAACAAATCATTGGTTGAACGGTTTCTTCTCTCTGTAACAGGAGTTCTACAGTGCTGCAGGGTTTAAAGAAAGCAAGAAAATTCTAGAAGAACTCTACCCAAAGGCCCTTGCACTTTACAACGTCACTTAGGACTATGCCATCAAGTGGAATAACGTTAAAAGTTGCGGGTTTGTCTGGAAGGTTGCAGGTCCGGTCCTGTGCAGATTCTACGAGAAGAATTTAGTAATGTGTTCGATTTCCATGCTGAAAGAGATTTTCGGCTGAACACTCTTACTGTTCTGTTCTGGTGATAACAATAAGTATTTGCTGTCTTCATGTCTCATAATATGCGTGTTAGGCAAGTAACCTACTTATAGGCCAAACCAAGATGTGTGGTGTAGTACTGGCTTTGATTTAGGTCTAATCTTAGATTTGTCCTCTAGTTAACATATAATTCCGTGTGTATGTATATTTGCTTATGGAATAGAAAAAAATGATGACCTTTATAGTGTGGTGGTGTACAAAGCTATCTTCTCCAGTGCGACTCCTCTCTGCGTCCTCATGCTTCCATTTGGATTTTCCACAACCTTCTTCCTTCCATTACTATATTTTTCAAGAAAAGTAGCAAAAGTTTCTTCCTTTGTGAATAGTAGCAAATATAGTATAATATATTAGCAAATATAGTAATGGAAGTAGCAAGACTAAATTCTTCAGAAGTTAATGAATAGTGCACTTGCAGAGCCCACCTTCCTATATCTTGGTTCTGGTTAAGTAAGAATCAATTTTTGGAATCACACAGTCTGATCCTTTATGTCCACATATTTTTATTATGTCTTCTTGTTTGGTTATTGACTGGAACAGAAATAGCGTAACTCATAAACCTCCATTGGAATTTTCGAGTTCTGAGGTGTAGGGGAATAATAACCTCTAATAATGAACTCTCTCCGTCTTGCTTGTAGCAAAGTTTCTTCTTCACTGAACCGCTGATATACCTCAGTATCCATTTCACTGCATGCCAATGCTTCTTTATGATTTTGCTCATGAATCTACAGACTAAGTAACTTAGCTAATAGGTACCAAGATGTTGTAGCGACTTTGGTTTGGTTCTAAACTTCTAATATAGATTTGTTGCCTCTGCTGAGTATTTTTTGTGAATAAATGCTTATGACAATGAATAAAATTACCTCTGCAGGTGTGTTTTTGTAACCTTGAAACTTGTAATATGAATGTGCATATATAAATAATTCGCGATTATGCAATGAGACAAAATAGTCCGAAAACGCGATTTTACTTGCGCGTTTGCAGCGCCGGCGAGAAAGTAGTGGCAGATTTGTAAATATAGTAGTGATGGTTGGGCATTTTGATAAAAATTAAAAAATTAATAAACGGCTAGAATAGCGTACTGCATATAAATCTCCGTGTAGTCAAATCAAAGTATCAAACAGATTTACACAAAACTTCTGTTTTTTTCTTTTTTTGAAACCTAAAGGACGAAACTTTGAGAAAATGGCAGCAAAAGCAATTCCAGAGTTAAACAAGTTTCTCTCTTCCCACTAGGGCTATATATTATGAACCCTAGATTATAGACACTGACTCCGATTTTGGGGAGAAAAAATGATGAACAATGGCTGCGATGAAGTCTCTCCGCGGTCAGAGATCGCTCTTCTGGGTAGTGTTGAAACAATGTTGGAGAAAATCTACGAGAAACACAATCATCGTCTTCCGATAAGTGTGGAGACAAGGCGAAAACTTTCTTCGATTTCTGAGGAATTGGCTCTGGAAACACTTAGGAAAGTTTTCAATAAGCCGTATTTGAAGACCCTCGATGGGTTAATCATGTATTTTGTTAAAGGGACAGTCACTGTTGATGGCTCTCCACGCCTGAGTCCCGGCGAGTCTCCAGTACAGTCTCCTAGAACTCCTGCCAAAAAAAGTTGCAGGGCTTCTCAAGGTCAGTCAGTATCTGATGGGCTTGTGTTGTTTTATATGCTCTAGAGTTTTATTTATGAGTATTGGTCAATTGTTTTAGCAGATGTGTCTCTTGATTTGGAAACTCCCTCTCCTAAGTTCATGAAAAGAGAAGAAAATGGTGGATCTAAGTACATTCCTCCGCTTTTAGCTTTGGGTGAACTTGAATTCAAGAAGGCGTTTCTGTTGCTTAGCTATATTGGAGGGTATGTTAGGCTGGAACAATTTTTGATCTTTAATAATCAGTTCTTATCTATTCCTTTGGAAAGTGATCGTTTTTTGTTACAGGGAATCCCTTGTTGAGGAGGTTATATCTGGTGATCAGATCAGAAAATGGAAGGATTTGCCAATGGTTTCATATGAAGCAGCGGTTTGGAACCGGTTGGGACAGCGTTATTGTTCCCCCAAGGAGCGAAGAAGGGTATGGCAGTTCTCTGTTCTGTTCTTCATCATGTACTTTCTTAAGTGAATTGACAAGACATGGAGAGAGACCTGGTGGATACTTCAAATTCCTTTATCTTCTGCAATTTATGAAGAATCTGTACTAATTGCGTCTTCTTACATGCTTCTTTCTCCAGCCACTTGAAGGGGATAGTGGGATGACCCATTACTATCAATGTCATGTTGCTACCGATGGTAGTTACAAATTCAAGGTATAACCTCCTCTCTAAGCTCTGTCTTTCATTTTTTGCATTTTCCCGTGTTGCTACGTTCTTTGTGTTAGCTTGATATATGTTCTTTGTTTTCAAAGGATCTGAATTCAAGAGATACTACTAGAAGCTGTTGACATAATTTGTTTGCAAGTCGCTATCATATATCTAATAAATGTGTATATCCTACTATTATGATAAAGTCCTGGACAGTGTCTTAATACTATTTTTACTTATTGATAAACTGTGTTCACAGGGTCATCTTCTGGAGAACACTGGAACACACCTGCACAAGGTTTTGGGTGATGATAACGTTCTAACTGTCAAATTTGATAAAGTGTTAGGCGTGGAAACCTATTGTAATGACCTTTACTCTACATACAAAGGGATTGCTAAGAATGGTATCATGGTTGGGTTACGCCGTTATCGATTTTTTGGTGGGTCTTTTCTCCTTCTTAATACCTCTTATTGAGCATATAACATTTTTCATTTTTTAGGTGCTAATGCCATGTCTAGCAACATAGCAGATCATTTTCATCTTTGTGTTTAAGACTGCATATTGTAGCTTGTTTACGTTTCCTTTACAAACAGTTTTCAAAGATGGAGGGAAAGAAGAGAAGAAGAAAGATGTTTCTACAAAGGGAGTTAAATGCTACTTTATACGCACAGACTCGACAGCTTCAATTGATATGCAAAATCCCTATATCTTCGCCGGAAAGTCAATGCATGAAGCACGTATGCATTTTATGCATGTGAATACTTTGTCATCTTTGCCCAACTATATGTCAAGGTACTCTATTGTAGGCATATGAGGATATTCTACTGTTTCATCTCTAAACTCTTGAGATTTCCTCCTTTGTAATCAGAGTCACCTTTTGTTGATGCTTCAGGTTTTCTTTAATTCTGTCAAAGACTAAAACGCTCGAAGTTGACATGACTGGAATTACCTTTGAGCAAATCGATGATATACACTGCCATGTACTTCCTTAATTCATGTTTTCTTCAGGAACTGCGTCTCTTTCTAATGCCTTTATTTAGTTGTATTTGATATGTGCCTTGGCTTTTTACCTCTCTGACAATTGCAGGATCAAGATGATAAGGATGTTCTTGACAAGAATGGGAAACCTTGTATACATTCAGATGGAACTGGCTACATCTCTGAGGACCTTGCTCGGATGTGTCCAGTTAATATTTTTAAAGGGAAATCTATGAGAAGTAACAATATTCAGGTCTTTCCTGTACTTCCTTGATTATTTGATGGTTTCTTAGTTGCCTTTTGTTCACTCTTGATTCCTTATCATGTTTGTTTCTTATTTGTTTTCGATCAAGAGTAAGAATTTAAATTTTGAAGGACAGGGACCATGTGGCCAAGAGCCGGTATGTAGTTTATATTCCACGTTTAAGCGCTCCACTCAGTATTTTTCTATCACTTAAAACAAGTAGTAATAAATCGTTTTTTCAACAGCCTCTGCTGATCCAGTTTCGGATTTTTTATAATGGCTATGCTGTTAAGGGAACTTTTCTCACAAACAAGAAAGTAAGCCAGCTCTCTTTCATGTCACAAAAATCAGATTTGCAAGCTATTCCTCAGTTTTCTCCTTTATTTGGCAGCTTCCTCCTCGGACTGTCCAGGTTCGACCTTCTATGATCAAGGTGTATGAAGATCGAACCTTGTCAAATCTTAGTACCTTTAACTCCTTGGAGGTAGTCACTACAAGGTAGCTGTCACAAGAGTTCTTACTATCCTGAAGCTGAATTTCTCGCTTGATGTTTTTTCTTTTCTTTTTTTGATCTCTGGTTGTTTGCATCTTCTAGTAATCCACCAAGAAAGGCGAGGCTATCAAGAAATTTGGTGGCGCTACTTAGTTATGGAGGAGTCCCTAATGACTTCTTTTTGAATATATTGCGCAACACGCTGGAAGAGTCCAAAACCATATTCTACAGTGAACGTGCTGCGTTTAAAGGTGCTAAGAATCTTAAAGCTTTCTTGTTTGTTTGCAGTTTCTTACTACTCCTGAAGCTACTGAGTTAAAATATGCTCGGAAGTTTGAGGAGACACTCAATGGGTCTTTTTATTAAGTTCATTTGTCTGTGCAGCTGCCATTAATTATGGGGACGACCAGTACACTGCAGATATGATCTTGGTTGGTATCCCTCTTGATGAACCATACTTGAAGGATCGTCTTTCTTATCTCTTAAAGACAGAGAGGAATGCTCTCAAAGCAGGAAGGTTTCCTATTGACGAATCATACTATATCATGGGCACAGTGGATCCCACCGGGGAGCTTAAGGAAAATGAAATCTGTGTCATCCTGTAGGCTAGCAAATTCTTCTCTTTCTCTTTCGCTTTGAGTTTTGCATGTAATCATCAAAAAACAGTGATTAGCTTCCTTGGAATTATGAGTTCTTCCCTACAAGTAGCTGCTCATTTTCACTGCTTTCTTTTCATGGTTTTGTAGCCATTCTGGCCAAATTTCCGGGGATGTGTTAGTTTACAGAAATCCTGGATTACATTTTGGAGACATACATGTACTTAAGGCTACCTATGTTAAGGCCTTAGAAGACTATGTTGGAAATGCCAAGTTTGCTGTGTTCTTCCCTCAGAAAGGTCCAAGATCCTTGGGCGATGAGATTGCTGGTGGTGACTTTGATGGCGATATGTATTTCATATCCAGAAATCCCAAGGTACTCTGCTATATCCATCACATTTGAAAATAAACTCTTCATTGCTGAGACCTGACCTGTGAACCGGAATTCGTCTATTTAGCTACTGGAACACTTCAAGCCAAGTGAACCATGGGTGAGTTCTTCTAAACCTAGTAAAATTTACTGTGGAAGAAAGCCAAGTGAACTATCAGAAGAAGAGTTGGAAGAAGAGCTATTCAAAATGTTCTTAAAAGCAAGATTTTGTAAGAGGTACATAATTTAACTGTCGGCTTACTTTCAAGCTCACAATAGTTCGTTTAGTTAACATATGCCTTGTTTTCACGGTTTACAGAGACGTTATAGGGATGGCTGCAGATTGCTGGCTAGGAATAATGGACCCTTTCCTCACCTTAGGAGATGAGAGTGCTAAGGAAAAATATGAAAGGAAGAAGAATATTCTTAAGTTGATTGATATATACTATGATGCTCTTGATGCACCAAAAAAGGGGGCTAAGGTTGATCTCCCGCCCGATCTAGAGATCAAAAATTTTCCACATTACATGGAGCGTGACCCTAAGAGAGATTTCAGGTCCACTTCTATTCTTGGATTAATCTTTGACACTGTGGATTCTCATAATGCAGAGGAACCCCCACCATCTGGTACGGATCTTCTAGTTTCTATCAATAATCAGAGTACACAAGAACTCATCATCTCGAATATGTATTAACGTCTATATTGTATGTTTCAATTCAGAAATCAGTAAACTCTGGTATTTTGAAGATGAACCGGTCCCTAAGTCTCACATGGATAAATTTACATCCTGGTACGAGAATTACCGAAGTGAAATGTCCCAAGCGATGATGGAAACTGATAAGGTTAAGAGGAATCAATTAACCAATGAAGTTATCCAGAGGTACAAGCAGGTAAGCTCTCGCTCAATCCAATGCAAAGATCTGACCAATAGATTTCATGAATCACATTTTTTGTTGATTAGTCCATATAATGCTTCTTAACACAACTCATCGGTTGAACGGTTTCTTCTGTCTGTATCAGGATTTCTATGGCGCTGCAGGGTTTGAAGACAGCAATAAAAGTCTGGAAGAACTCTACCCCCAAGCCTTGGCACTCTACAACGTCGTTTACGATTATGCCATTCAGGAAGGTGTTGCGAAATGTACATTTGCCTGGAATGTTGCAGGACCGGTCCTGTGCAAATTTTACCTTAAGAAAACGAAGGATAAATCAGTAGTGGCTTCAACGTCTGTGCTTAAAAAGCTTTTGGGTTGAACAGACTTACTTGTCCTGTTTGTTGTCTTCATGTATCATAAGATGCGTTAGACAAGTATCTGACCTAGGTAACCGAACTTATAGGCGAAGCTATGTGGTGTACTTCCTTTGTTTAAGTTATAACTTAAGATTTGTCATCTAGTGTACAAGTAATTCCGTGTGTATGTTTGCTTATGGAATAAATAAAGAAAACTAATGCTTATATTTAATTTCAATTAATTGTACGTGGCACTTTCAGAGTCCATTTGGTGTACAAAGCTGTCTTCTTCAGTGTGACACCTCTCTGCATCCTCAAGCTTCCATTTGTCTTTTCCAGACCTTTCTTCTTTCCATTAAGTTTCTTCCTTTGTGATCCTAGAAAAATCTACTTCTTTTCGCTTTTTGTTTTTGGGATTGTTTTCATTGATCCTTTCAAGATGGAGAAAGTGACCAACTCAGACTTGAAATCCTCTGTTGATGGTGGCGTTGTTGATGTGTATGGAGAAGATTCAGCCACCATTGAGCACAACATAACTCCTTGGTCTCTCTCTGTTTCTAGGTAGCAACATAACTTCTCCGTGGTAATATAACTAAGTGTTTAAATTAACACTCAAGTTAGTAACTCTGTTTCTTGTTTCAGTGGATATTCATTGCTGAGAGATCCTCGCTACAACAAAGGACTTGCTTTCACTGAGAAAGAGAGAGACACTCATTACTTGCGTGGTCTTCTCCCTCCAGTTGTTCTTGATCAAAAGCTTCAGGTAAAAACTTGGTGATTTGGTTATTCTGTATGGTTGCGCTAATGGATATAGATACATAAAAAACTTGTGTCAATGGTTTTTTTGGGATTTCAAATGATTTAGGAGAAGAGGCTGTTGAACAATATCCGACAATATCAATTCCCATTACAAAAGTACATGGCTCTGACAGAACTTCAGGTGAAAATCTTGTCTATATAATCTACAAATTTTCTGTTTAGTATTTCAGAGAAAAATGAATCTGTTATTGGACTTGAAACAGGAAAGAAACGAGAGACTGTTTTACAAGCTATTGATAGATAATGTTGAGGAGCTACTTCCTATTGTTTATACTCCAACTGTTGGTGAAGCTTGTCAGAAATTTGGAAGTATTTTCAGGCGACCTCAGGGTTTATTCATCAGTTTAAAAGACAAGTATATATTGCTTGTAACTGTATCTTATTA
>Ga0041059_1000482_pt1 | contig 30152 bp, 16 predicted proteins | sample AraColnosormetaG_FD_56232 | JGI IMG/M metagenome (GOLD analysis project Ga0041059, IMG submission 56232) | Arabidopsis roots microbial communities from North Carolina, USA - Col MF nosort | ecosystem: Host-associated > Plants > Roots > Unclassified | place: USA: North Carolina | collected...
AAAAAAAAAAAAAAAAAATGTTATATTCGCTTTGATGCAGAGACAAAACCGACAAAAACACAGAACAATAAATGATGTCTCGAAAAAATTTACAGTTGCTTCAAATATCGAACGCAAAAACTATTTGTAAATGCATTTATGTTCGTACACATTTCTTCGTCAAAGACATCATAACTTTTTGGACTGTACCAATTGACACAATCATTTGTATATAAGGAATGAATGATCTACTATAAGTCTATAATCTATATAGATCTACATATATATACGCTATGTAAATATACACATATAACATGAACATATGCTTTATATTCATTTCATGAAACATCCATCATGGTTATCGTGTTTACACGCATCGTTTACTAGTGACGGAAATTCCACGAACTAATTCAGCATAATGAATCATTGTTTGTATATTTAGTATATACTATAAAGTGTACCTTGAAAAGAAAAAAAGTGTTACCTAGCTTGTGTTACACTTTCATCGATCCAAGAAATAACATGATAATATCTTCCAAAATAAATAACCATTGTAAATGCCAAATGGGATATAAATTCTTGAGTAGAATTCGGAAGAACATAGGGATATATAGTGATCATACATGTAGATTCATAAGTCTAAATCAGTCAGACCAAAACACCGATCGGAAAAAGGAGATATTCGGAAGAAGAAAAAAAGAAGCAAATAGAAATACAAAGGGTAGTCAAAAGAAAAAGAAACACAAAAAGAAAAGAAAGAGTAAAAACACACACACTTGATTTGGTAATTTTCAAGATGAAGATCGCTTTGATGCAGCGAAGGATCGGACCGAGACGCTTGATTCCCCTTTTGGATCTCGTACGCACACGTGGATGAAGATACAAACATATGATGATGTTGATGATGATGATCAAGAACCGATCTAAATGAAAAAGTAGAGAGAGATAAGGTAAACCCTAATCTTAAAATCTTGATGATGATAAGAATCAACTACTTCATCTTCTTTTTCTTGGGATTCTTGATCTTTGGTTTGTGTGTTGATGTCTTCTTCTTGGGTATTGGGACTTGGTAGGTGCAGAGAAAGAAGAAGGAGAAGAAGACGACGAAGATGAACATGAATGATCATCATAACTATCATCATGATGATATTGGGAACTAAAGTGAAGGTAGAGAGAGAGAGAAGTGAGGTTGTAATGATGATGAGGGATGAAGAGAAGTCAGAGGTAGGGGAGGAAAATTATCATTACTACTTTGAACAAAATGTTTTCTAGCTCCTCTTTTTTTTTGTGGGCTTCTAAATATCCTAGCCCTATCTTATGCCCTTGAGCCTTTCTCTCTCTAAATTTCTGAGGAGAGAGATAGAGAGACAGAAATGCCTTTGTGGTATAGGGGTAAAACTTTTTTCAATTGCCTATCCAATGTTCCAAGAGGAAAAAGTAAAAGAAAATTATATATCTAATTTTATTTCTTTTTACAGACAGTATTCTCTAACATTTTTTGGATCTATTCAATACATATATTTATTTATTATATATTTTGATTAATTTCATGCAAAAAAAAAGAAAAGAATCAAAGTCATGAACAATAGCACATCAAAGAAAGAAGGTTTTATATATTCTGTTATTTCAAAAATTCATCAACTTTTATGTGAACAAATCATTTTGTTTGCCATATTACGATTTGCATCCTTGGTATAATTAACTTGATTTAAAAAAAAAAAATACTAATAATGAACTTGATTTTCACCACCAAATCAAACCTTTTTGAATCTTTATGATTTTAAGAATTCCATGTGAGTCGTCCAGGGATAGGGAATAGGTTCAAATCCCAATATTTACATAACTCCAATCGGCTCTCCACTTGACCAGTCTTTGTGGCCTAAATAACAAAATACCGGGCTTATTACACACTTCATGGAACAATTTAGATCTTAGTCTAAAATCTATCCTAGTTATAAAATAAAAATACCTTAACTAACAAAATCGTATTATTACCCCTTTTTGACTTTTTTTTTTTGTTAAAGGATCTACAAAATCATATTACCATAAATACAAGTCTGAAAAATATCTTTACAGTTATTTTTTGATGTTATGGATCTTCTAAAATTTTTACTCGAAAGTAACACAAATCCTTCAGTCTCCATTGTATTCGAGCTTGTGGCAAAAGAGATATACTACTTAATTACTTTACTTATTGTTTGTTTGGTTCACTATGAAGGAGTCAAGCAGAGCATGCATAGTTTAGTCTTAATACCTTTCCCAAAATCTACATACAACTCAACATTGTATTTTGTTTTCTTCCAAATTGATGTTATTTTTTTTAACGTAATCTATGTTTGTTCATATAGTCCAATCACCAATGTACTGTGTCTGTATGTTATTTTTACTAAGTTCATTTAATTTTAAAAGTAACGAAAAAAGTTAAAGGATGGATCAAACTTTTTGATCGATCGGGCTTATTCTAAAAGCACATGGATATTCTTTCCATATGCAAAACATTATGTCGAATGCCCATTAACCAACTTTTTCAGTTCAATCTTAGTGCTTTATTATCCAACTTTGAATTGATTAATATCCACAGTATTCTAAGTTAAAGGTTTTTCTTTCCACCAAACTTGACATGTCGATAGAATTGTTAAGTTGTAATTACAAATGAGCTAAATTGCTTTGCCTCTATTTTGGAGAAAAAAATGGAGGCATAAGTTGGAGATGGTAAACAAGATTTAGCAAGTTGTATATACTCTAATCTATAAAACTTTATCATTCCCTATTAAAAGAAAATGAAGAAATACCACATTGTAGTATTTTACTGATCCTATTCCTACCCTAACTCTCACGATTTATATTTATTAAATTTATTTTGTCTTGCTAGTCAACTGAATTTACTGACGAAAGAAAAAGGCTGTTTGTGACTGTATTTGGGAGAGTAAATAAATTGCTACTAATAAACATAAGCTTTATTGGGTTTAGTTAAAGAGGAGAATTTTGGCAGTCCATGTCCTGTATATATCCATTTTTAATACTAATATTATCAAATTTAAAATTTAAAGTGAAGGGAAGAGTCAGAGGACAATAAAAAATAAGTAAACGACAGAGGAATCAAAATCATGAAACTCAGGAAAGGCAGTGCCTTGAAACCAGAGAGGTAGAGAGAATGAGTTTTTTTTTCCCCCTGTAAAAGCAACCTCAAATGTAAAAACATACCTTATACAAGTATATTAATCAAGAAAAAAACAATTGAGAAGGAGAATAAAAAGGAAAGAACCAACTTGATAAAGCAAGGAGGCTTCTTGAAGTTGGGAATTTTCCCCTCAAAAGTGCTAAAATGTCAGCGTTCTTATTAAACAAAGTTTAGTGATTATTTTATAAACACTTTTAATTTTACAATTTGTTGTATGCGCATGATAAAGTTCTATTTACAATAATGAAACAAGAAAATTGTAGTAACTTTTATTATCGGTGTAACATTAGTTTTTAGTATATATTTTACAATTTATTTTTCTTATATAAATACTTGCATTGTAGTCTGAATAATTGATTTTAAATAACTAATATATTTTTTAAAGTTGACACAAGAAGAAATTTGAAATTTTAGAAGTAAAAAATTGTGGACACATTCCCATAATTTCCTGAGTGACTATATAGTAAGTTATAAACTGTACTTATGTGCAATCATAAAAAAAAAAAAACAATTTCAGGCTTTAAAAGAAAAACAGTTTCAGGCTTCATAGTATACTATGAGTAAATACTAAATAGTAAATAGAGAAGAGTGTCTTAAACTCTCAATGAATGAAGCAAAAATGAAGCAAAATTGTTTTAAAAAAAAAAAACTTTTTCCGCTCTCCCAGAGAGTTTCACTCACCATGATGGGCTAAAGAGACTTATCATGGGCTAGGGAAAATGGTCAAATACAGTGGGCTTACTTAGCCCAACGATACTCGTCGGTAAAGTTTCGTAGTGCTTAAAAGTTTCAATGAGGCAACTCGACTAAAAATGGGCCGAACTGAGAAGTACAAAATTAACAAATGACATTTACAAATTAATATTTTTAAACACTTAAAATAAAAATTATTAATTTGGCATATTCTTCTAGTAAGAAATAGTTTATGTCAAAAAAAAAAATTATGTGATGTGAACAAAAATAATGATAATGAATTATGTGTTACAAAAACAAAAGAACATAAAAATGTGAGTTTATTACTTTTAAAATTTAAATAGAAATACATTTTTAGTCAAACTTATCTTTAAAAATCTTAATTATAATTGATAACACTTTTACTGATACAAAATGATTTTACTAAAATTTGACCTGCAATAATTATGTCACCATACTATATGTATATTGAAAATAAAGTAATTAATTTGATTAGTTTTTTGTATTAATTAATAATATATAAAAAAATAAATAATTAGACTTTATGCTCTCTTTCTTTCCCTTTACAACCACATACTATTAATTAGAAAATTATTTCTTAATTGGCAACCCAATATAGATGTAGATATAATTTCCAAAGAAAACCTCATAGATTCAAGTTTAAAATTCACTTTAGTGCTATCTTTCTCATTTGATTTATTTTAAAAAGCTAAAATGAATTAATGAAAGGAACAGATACCGTCTTTAATGGAGGAGAACTGGAGAAGAATCCAATCTAAAATACATCCTCGTGTTTAAGCGGTGAGACTTTTTCGGTTTGCTGTTAAATTACGGTTTTGGTATCAAAACATTTCCGGTTTAAGCTGTATAGCTCTGACTCTGCAGAAAAGTACTTTACGCCAAAGAGATGAACAAGAGTAGTAAGTAGTAATACGTAGAAAAGAATCTCTCACCGACGACACCGAAGACGAAGAAGACCGTACAGTACATTTCTTACACTTGTCTTTCTTTCTAAACACCTCACTTACTCTCACTCTCACACAATATCTGTTGCGCTTCTACAGGAAAATCACTCACATTGCGAGGAAAAAAGATTATTTGACTCAAGGAAACAAAAGATAATTCGGAAATTTCTTTTGTTTTCCTCTCAGGTAAATTTTGTTGTTTGTTAATTTCTTTTCCTTGGAAAAAAATTTGTTTTTTATTTTTTGATCAATGATTCGATTTTTCTTGAAAAGATTTGATTTTGTTGATGATTTGGTAATCAAATATGAGTAATATGGAGTCTTGATGCAGAAAGATGATTTCTTTTTTGGCTTTTTTTGGGGTGCAGTGATGAAATTACAAAACCCAGATAAGAAAACCCTAAGAGAAGGCTTTAGTCAGGAATCTAGTGTAGTGGCTTTAGATTCTGGAGTTTTAGCTATGAGTGGTTTGAAATGCGATGGGAAATTCCCGGTCAAGGATGTATTAATGGAAGAAGGTGGTGATAAAGTGAGGAAGATTCAAGTTTCTGGGGGAAATATATCACTTGTTGTTGATTTTAGTGGAGCTAGGACTAGTTCTAACAATTTCTTTGAGTCTAATGCTAGTTGTGTCAATGAGAATCTGGTTAAAGGAAATGGGTACAGAGAAGATGAAACTCAGGAGTTTCTTGTTGGTAATCTTGTGTGGGTGATGACTAAATACAAGAAGTGGTGGCCAGGAGAAGTGGTTGATTTTAAAGCTGATGCAAAGGAGAGTTTTATGGTTAGGTCTATTGGTCAGAGCCATCTTGTTTCGTGGTTCGCTTCTTCGAAGTTGAAACCTTTCAAGGAGAGCTTTGAGCAGGTGTTGAATCAAAGAAACGATAACGGGTTTTTCGATGCGTTACAGAAAGCTATGTCCTTGTTGAGCAACTCGTTGAAACTTGATATGACTTGTTCTTGCATTGCTGATGGGAATGGAATTGTGTCAGCCCAAAATATAACAACTCGGAAGAACAAGCCTTTGATACTGCGTGAATTCTCAGTAGATCGGTTGGAACCAAAAGAGTTCGTCACTCAGCTGAAGAATATTGCGAAATGTGTTTTGAATGCTGGGGTACTCGAGTCGACAGTTATGCAGAGTCAGTTATCAGCTTTTTATACTCTCTTTGGGCATAAGCAGATACCAATGGCCCAACTACACGAAAATGAGGGTAGGAAAAGTTTCACTGCGAAGATGAGTGACAGTAAGTTCATTGGTTCTCCATCCATTTGTGCAGGTAATAGCAGGAAGAGGTTTCGGAAAGAATGGTTTAGGAAATTTGTAAGTGAGGTTGATAATGTATCTGCGAGAGACGATCTAGTAAATGTGCCTCCTTCTGATTTGATATCTAAACTCAAGCTGCTTGCTGTGGGCTACAATTGTTCGGAAGAGACTGAAAATATTGGGCTCTTTGAGTGGTTCTTCTCCAAATTCAGAATTTCTGTGTATCATGATGAAAATGCTTACAAGATGCAGTTGGCTAACATGGCTGGTTTCAAGGATTTGATGTTAGCAACAAATGCAAATCGTGGTACTGTTCAGAAAACCTTAAAGTCAAAGAAAATAGGGAAGTCAAAGATGGAGCCTCTCAATGGTGTTTCAGTTGCTGATACTGAGCAGAAGACCTTTGAGTTGCAGATATCAAAGAAGTCCAACATCGAATCTCTTAATGGTGTTTCAGTTGCTGATACTGAGCAGAAGACCTTTGAGTTGCAGATATTAGAGAAGTCCAACATCGAATCTCTTAATGGTGTTTCAACTCCAAATATTGACCACGAGGCCTCCAAGTCAAATAATTCAGGGAAGACAAAGATCAATCATATCATTGGTCACTCAAATTTTCCTAGTTCTGTTGCAAAGGTGCAGTTGGCGAAAGATTTTCAAGACAAACTGTTGGTACAAGCTCCAGACAGGAAAGCTATGACGGCAGATACACTCAGCAGACCTGCTGCTATACTTGTACCGGACCTGAACAGCGGAGGCAATGCTTTGGGTACTGCAGAGTTTGACCATATGCAAAGACCTGAGACTTTAATTCAGCATAATGTCTGCCCACAAGAGGAGAAGACACCAAGATCTACGATACTTAACTTTCAGGTGACAGCTCATCAGGGAGTCTCAGGAACTCAGTTTGTTTCTAGCCAGCCAACTTCATACAAACACTTCACGAGTGCAGACCTTTTCACTTATTCAGGGAAGAAAAAGAGAGGAAGGAAGAGGAAGAATGCAGAAGAGCTTCCAATAGTTGCACATGCCAGTGCCACTACTGGGATACCTGACTTAAATGGAACAAATACAGAGCCAACTTTGGTTCTGCCTCAAGTTGAGCCTACTCAGCGCAGAAGACGTCGGAAGAAAGAGGAGTCACCTAATGGATTAACCAGAGGAATCACAATTCTCTTCTTGAAATTTTCCTCCCAAGTGTCAATGCCTTCAAGGGACGACCTAACCTCGACATTCTCTGCGTTTGGCCCGTTGGATTCTTCAGAAACACACGTTTCAGAAGAATTTAGTGGTGCACAGGTCGCCTTTGTGAGTAGTGCAGACGCGATAGAAGCAGTTAAAAGCTTAGAGAAAGCTAACCCATTTGGTGAAACCTTAGTGAATTTCCGGTTACAGCAGAAACTGATAACCGTTCAAAGGAACATTGCCCCACGAATGCCGGTAATCTCACATGTTAGTCCAGTTCCGAAACCGAACAATATACCAACAAGTATGGATGCAATGAGGCAGAATCTGTTGATGATGACAGCAATGCTGGAGAAATCCGGGGATAGTTTATCAAGAGAGACAAAGGCAAAACTGAAAAGCGAGATCACGGGGCTTCTGGAAAAGGTTAGTTCTATACCGAGCTCTTCTTCTTCCTGAACAATCCCTAACATACATCTATGCGGATCATCTCAGGCTTTCTAATGGACCATATGTTGTAACTTATGTATCCCATCTTATGAATTGGGTTCTTCTGTTTTCAGTCTTTAGTTTGACGGTAGTTCTAGTATAAGATTAGATAATAGAAGATGTCGGCAATATTCTAATAACATCTTCACCTTTTTCCTTGATATCTCGAAGCTCTCTAGTTTATAATCTCCACCCTTCATGGGAGTTCTTGCCTAGTTGAATATTTCCAGCAAGATCGGAAGTATTTCCTTTGTACATATAAATGTTTACTTTGTGTTTCCCTTGATCTCTCTTTAGAATATGTTCCATATTGAGAGAAACTGAAAAGCTTGAGATCTTCTGTTTCTTGTTCACTTCTTAATCAAATCAAAACCATGTTGGTGTCTATACTCCAAGATAGAGTAATTACAATTGTATTCAGATAGAACTACAAAGTAGAAATCAACACCAAGAAGCAACCTCAATCGCACGGACGCAGTCCCTTAATCTAGATTTCTCTTGGAGGTGCCTTTATTAGCTTCTTTCACACACTTCTGGAGGCGAAAGAGACAGCGAAACTCATTCATTAGCTCGAGTTGTCCATCTGTATTGATTTCTCTACCACTGAGCTTCTAAACAATATAAAAGATCACAACTCAACAATGTAAGATGGCGTTGTTTAAGAGTCTCAGTTTTCACAAGTTTGAACTCTTTGCTCTTTTCCACAAAAATGGGAAAATGTAGAGGAGACGAGAAGGAAAGAAACCGATTCACCTAAAAAATGACATTTCGTGTCTGACCGGTTTAGCTCCTTCTTCAACCACATAACCGGAAAATATAACGGTTCGATTTGGGGAAATGAGTGAAATTGTAAATTGGCCTTAGTCATAATTTGGTTCGATTGGAGTATAATCACGAGAACCGGAGACTTAACGGTTCGACTGGGGCAAATCGTTTGAGTGGTAAAATGTAGGGATTTATATGTAATTTAGGTCAAATTGTGGTGAGTCCATAACATAATCTAATGGTTCGTTTGGGGCAAATTTGTGAAAGTTAAAACAATATAAGGGCCTATATAGACGGTGACATACCACAGTCCCGTCAGTGTCAATTAAAAAAAACCCTGAACCCATTCCTCAGAAATTCAAAATCAATTTCATCGGGTGACACTTGGGGTACTTTGAACTCCCCCACTCACTACCATTGTCGTGATTCTCGGATTATGCTCTAGTTTGATTTCGCCATGGTTGCTTCGAGGGATGTCCATGAGATCGTCTCCAAGCTCTCGTCAGATAAAGCCAAGACTCGCGAAGTAAACTTTTTAGTTATCCCTTTTAATCGTTTTTTGGGGTTTATGGGGAAAACGGCTGAGAAATTTCGACTTTGGTGTATATTTGTGGCGTGTTGTCTTGATTTCGTTGTGCGTAGTCGCAACGATGCTTTATTGTTTCCTTATACTGCAATACGGCTCGGTTTCTGTGATAATTTCGAGTGGGTTTGGTTTGAAAAATGTTGAGATACTTATTGATTAAGCTATGACCAATTGACCAGGGCCCCCAAGCATTGACTAGAATTTGTATCTTTCTCTGAGTAATGTGCTACTAGGTTTTTTATGTTGATCTATATATAATTCCATTTTAATGTTTCTCATGTTGATGAATTTCTTACATATTCTGTATGTCCAGGATGGTGTCAAGTTATTGAATACATGGCTCGAAGGGGAAAGGTCAATTACCTTTTGTAGATTTCTTTCGCAAAACACTGCTAAGCTAAAGTTGGACGAGATTCCAAATGGTAGGTGGTGATAATTTATTCAGTTGATGCTAATATACAGTGCATCACGCTTTAAAGTTAATCTAGAACGTTACTTCTCCTTGCAGCTGAAACGTGGCCCTTTTTGGTTAAACTTCTCCTTCAATGTGTCTCAATGGAGGTGTCAGGTAGTAAGCGACGGATGCCCAAGCCAACTTTTGCAAAGACACTTCGCGTTGTCGTTCAGCGAACAGAAGAAACTAAATTTCCTGGTGAGAAATATTTTTTTGGTGAACTAGAAACATGGTAACATGCTTTTAAATTTTTCATGGAATCACTTTGTGCTTGTAAAGACGCTTCACTCGAAGAGGCAGAAGTATCAAGTCTCTTGGTCAGAAACTTCGTAATCTGATTTTGAATGTTTCCTGTAGTTACTATGTGTTAACGTCACCTCAAAAGAGGACATTGTTGGAAAAAAGTTTTATGGAACTGGAATAAATTTGATTTTCATCTCACAGAAATGTATCTTTTTGCTTACACTTTGATGGTGCATTTACTCTGATAAAAAAGTTCAGCTTTTCCCGTGGTTATGTAACCACTCTGTTTTAATTCTCAGGTGTACAATTTCCTTTGCTATCTATGGCTAAAACCCTTTTTACTCATGTACATGATATCTTGAGCAACACACCAAGCTTTCAGTCAGAGTATGGTACCATACTCCGCCATCTTTTGGAAATTAAGGAGTACCGTTTTCAAATGAGGAAGCGTACATATTCCAGTGAGTTCTCTTCAATTCTATATCCATTAATTGTCTTGTCTTGTCATGAATCTGAAGCGTATGGTGGTATGCTGGTGCTGTGTATTATTTTAATATAATGTTTCTGCAAGGTTTGGTGCTGCTATACATGGAAAGGGCTGAGACAGGGTTTTGCGAGAAAAACAGTGGTCAACATAGCCAGAAGGAGGAAGCTTTTCGCTATATTCTTACGCTTCAGTCACTTCTAGAGAACTCCCCTGGTGATTTTCCTGATGACCTTCGAGAAGAAATTGTGAACGGCCTCATTCACATCTTCTCTTCTGTAAGGTCTGATTTTATTTGTTAGTCAGTCTCACTCAGATCTGTACCCTCCTTTGCAAATAATACTAAAATTTGGTGTACTAATAATACTTCCAGAGATGAGGGGAAGCTTTCACGCAAGCTTATTGAATGTGTAAATACGTTCTTGCTGAAGGATGGTCCTAATTTAGGCTCTTTGTCATTGGAAATTCATAATGCGGTTGAACAATTTGTGTTCCGTTGCTGGTTAACAACCCATGATAAAAACCTCAAGGTTTATTTTTTTCTTTTTCTTTTTATGGTAGCCCTTTGTTAAACATGTAATTTTTTAAATATAATTCTTTTTCATGGTCTTAAGTTTTTTCTTCTTCTTCTTCTTGTTCTGCCTTGTAGGAGATACTTGTTTCTTATGGAAGGCTACAGTTAAATTTGACAAGGGATTCTAGTGAATCTAGTTCTCTAGTGGAACAACTTTTGGACGTGGTTACTCGTGAATTGGATCTTGGTAGTTCATCAAGTTCTGCATCATGGTACATCTTTTTTGAGTCTCCTCTTTCGAGGGATAACTTCTTTAAATTCTACACATCTCGTGCAGTTATAGATTTCTAATTGAAAAAATTATTTAGGGGTGATACAACAAAGGATGAAAAGTTAGGGGCACTGAGCAGCTATCAGAATAGCTTGGTTGAGCTGGCTGCACATGTGTTCTACCGGGTACCTATTTTATATGCAAATTACTTTGCTCTTTGAGTAGCTTTACATGGCTCACAACATAGTTCCAACTCAGGCGACCATTTTTTATCTATTTTCAGCAGTGTCTAGATTTTGTTTAATCTAACTTCACCCCCATTTTAATTGATTCGAGTTATGATTTCTGAAGCATTTTTGCTCTGCAGAAGTTTGATCTGTATACTTTGAGAATATTTTTTCAACACAGTCAATTGAACCTCATCATAGACATGCATGTTTGCTCACAGCCTTCTGTGTCCTGAAATATGTGTTTTGTCCGCTTGTGTGTATATAGGGAATGTGTTAGAGAAATTTTGCTGACATTTAGAACTTTGACAGGCATGTGTCAATACATCTAGACCATCACTGTCAGAGAAACGAGCTCGTAGGCAACATATTGCGATGCGTATGGTGGATGCACTAACTGAAGGAAAATGGCTATGGTATGAATTCCTAATCAGAATATTACAAGTGAATATCCAATCTGCTGATGTCTTCTTTGCGAGAGTTGTTTTGTAGATATATGTGTATCCATATCATAAGAATGCATTTGACGAGTGTACACTGTTTGTTTTTGTTAATGACACATAATGCTGGAGAATAAGTTTGGCGAGAATAGCACATCCCTTTCTAAGAAAATCTGTATTATTTCTGTCAGTCTAGATGCTGTCTTCGCACTAATTCTAATATCGCTGTTCCCTGTTTTCCGTAGAATTTTTATTTATATATGAATATGTGGACTGAAGTACATAAGCTTTTCCCAGGTGTGCTGCTTTTGGTTGTTTAGTTCGGAATTATTGTGCTCGCATCAATATGGATCTCCTTATTTACTGGTTTGAAGCCATCTGCACAAACTTTCAGAGGTAATTTGGGAACTTAGACTTGGATATTACATGGATCTCGTTTCTTTTCCTCTAAGAGAACAGTAGCTAAGTTCTTAGAAGTGTTTTTGTCAACAAGGAGTATTGATTTTGCACCTTCTGGTATGGTGCTCTTTTAGAATGTCCATTGTACCAAAACCTAAGAAGCAGTTGATAGGACCATACATTTAAACTAAGTAAGATGGTGATAGTTACTTTTTTTCTTATGTTTCCTATTTTTGTATGTCTGTATATATTATCTCCCTTTTTATCTATGTGACATACTGTATATATATTTTTGTTAATATGTGACTACGCTGCATAGCCTGCATTAACCAAGTAAACAAGCAAACACAATTCTATGAGTGCAATTTCAGGAGTGTACTGATTCATTACTTTTGATTTCAGTTTAGTTTCTTATATTACCAACTTCTGACAGTAATATGATTCAACATTATTTCGGATGGTAGTACCTTTGGCAGTTTATGGTTTTAAATTCTGTGAATATTTTTTATTGAAATATCCTATTCTCATAGCACTGTAATAGCTGCAAAATGTAGATGTGGTGCTTCTCCTAGATATTTCAATTTCATACTACTAGCATCTGTCTAACAGGGACTGCTTTGGTTGACTTAATCTTGTAAATGACAGACTTCTGGAGGATGCCAGTATGAGACGTTCTTATGATGGTCTACTATGGACTTTGAGGTATGTTTATGATGCTAGTTCAGGTGTTTACTATGCTAAATTTGCAGCAATTTCCTTCATATATTTGCTAATATTAGTTGCTGTTGAGGTGTTTGATACAAAAAATATGTAAATTTATATGAGGTATCTAGGGATCTTTGTTATACTTAATTTTTCAAGTTGTTAAATTCGCTGATCCTATATTTCAGTTAGTTTATTGTGAAACTTCAATTTATTTGAAGGAGTTTGCAAGGGCTCTCCTCTGGTTTGTCACTTCCAGATATTACTATGGACATATCGAAGTCATCTGCTTCTTCAAGCGAGGTACTTTACATGCCTTTCCTGCCTTTGTGTGTGTGAGTCTGTTTCTCATATGATAGGTGATTGGACAAGTTTTGTTCGCAGAAACATGTATTGCTGAGATTTAGAGCGGATTTGGTGTTGTTATTAAAATAAAATAATACTTGAATCCCTTGATTATATCGTGGAGAAGTTGAGGAATTATATTGTCTCTATGTTTGCGTCTTGGCAAATGGTTTTGGTGTAAAATGAACTGAACATTAATAGCCTATCCACATATAGGGTTTTTCTTATGATGTTAAGCTAGCTAGACTCAACTTAATGTTAGATAAATTATGTGACCATTTTCAATAAAAACCAGGTGGTTAGGCTTTTGGATACATTAGCTGATTGATTTCTGGGAATCCTTTTGACTTTTGGTTTTATGATTGCTGAAATGGTTTTCATGCCCTATTCATATTCAGCTTTGCATTGGAATTCCTGATTTCATTAATATAATATCTTATTATGAACCTGATTTGCTTTGTAGTTAGCTTTTGGTTTCTAAACTGTATTATTTGCAGCTAGATCGTGGTTGGCAATCGATTTGGAGTTCTTTAATCCACGGGCTAGCAACATTCAGCAGCATGAGTGTAATTGTACGTTGCACTTATCTACTTATATTCTTTCTTGATTCACACAGTAAACAATTTGTTCAAAATCTGTTGCTTCTTACGGTAGAAACTAGAGAAAGTATTAAAAAAAATCCTGACCACTTGGTAGCAAATAAGGTTCCACCTATGACGTTTGAACTTGTGTATAGGTACCAGCCAACTACTTGAACTTAAGATTTTTGATCTTTCTAACATTTCTTTCGAACAATGAAAAAGTTTTCTTTGGGAATTTTTGTTTGATCAAACGTTAGTGGCTTATTTGTTCGGAGTTTCTTTTCTAGTCATTTCCCGTTTAAGTTGAGTTTCAGGTTAACTCTGTAATAGTTTTAGTTAAAAAAGATACTTTAATGGGGATCAAGGTCAAGGGGTTTCTTGGTTACCCAATACTATTTAAGGGTGGTTGGAAGTTGTTTTAGCTAAACAGTTTTCGGTTACTCGCAAATTAAGCTGATTAGTAGCCACAGATGCACGCACGTATGGCTGATGCTACACTATTTTAATGCAGGTTGATGCTGTCTTGGTACTCCTTGGATCAATTATTTCAAGTGTGAGTTTTTTAATTAAGTTTTATATTTTGTTTTAAAGACTTTTATCCTCTTAATATTATTGTCTCTTCAATCAGAACCACATTACCGTTAAAATTCTGCCTCAAGAAGTTTGGGATCATCAATTATTCAGACACATACCCTCTGAGTAAGCCTTTCATACTCAAAACTTAATAAGCTATGTTGTTCAGCTATTTCCTGAGGTGTACACATAGGCTAGAGCCTCACTTTTTCTGAAAAAAATAAAAAAAAAGTTTGTATATATCTTATTGTTGTTTTTACTCAATAAGATTAATTTGTGTTCGACTACCTGGTTGGCTTTAATTAATAGAGGCTGAATGGCTCTACTGTTATCTAAAGAATTATGACTTTTTACCCAGGCCGGCCTTGTACTTCATTGCATGTTACTTTTCACGTATGGGTTGCCAGGTAAGAAGGTTCTCACTGTAATTGTCTGGTTTTGGTACATTCTATGTTGACTATTTCTCAACCTTTAAAGTCTTGAAGAGTTGTTGCATCGTCATGGTTTTATCCTATCACTGATGGTTGAATTTGTGCAGGGAAACCTGCAAGATGATTTACATCTTCGACGAAATCTTCTTAGAGCAGTTTGTGCCCCTCTAAGTTGGAAGGTAGTTTTAATTTTTTCAGAAGTACACAAGTATATTTGGCACATGGATCTCATTAATTAATAATCATATTTTTGGTCTGATGTTATGTGATACCTCTTACTCTCTTACTTTCCGTGGAGGAAGTATTGTCTTGGATCTGACCAAACAAAATCGTTAGCCTGAATTGTTTCTACTCCAATATGAAGATTGTCAGGCAGTGAAATTTGACCTTTTATGTTATTTTCTGCCAACTAGTTGTTAAGAGCTGCTGCATTCTATTTTCACCTGATATTTGTGAACTGAAAATCATAAGATATAGTTTGAAGCCTCATCAGGTTCACTGAGTGAAGTAAGCATTGTAGATTTGTAAGTCTCGAATGATGTGTACCTCATTGTACCAAACGATCATATTGGAAATCCTGCTTGTGGCTTTTACATTCTTAGGTTCGTTTGACTCTAGATGAGAGAATGGTCCAGCTTCTACCAGCAGCTGCTTTTTCCCTATGTGCTGGTTTCAAGGTTTCACTTCCATTGCCTAAGGAACATCTTCCAACACCATCTCAATGGGATGTCTGTGAACAGGTGAGTGATGTGGTGAAGGTGCTGGTTATGTTTGATAATTTTTCATCTTATGAAAGAATCAAGACTGTTACTGGAATTTGTTTTTCTTTCTTCTGCAGATAGATGATGTTGATCGAGAAAGAAATTTTGGACTCTTTGAATGCTCTGTGGAGGCTCTAACAAGAATTTGCTCAAATTCTAGCAAGGTGGAGGATCCTTGATTTCTTTTCCGCCTTTTCCTGACTCATTTCTCCGCTGACAGTTTTTTTGTTTCCTTGTAGTTCAGATCTCTGGCTGCCAAGTTCCTGACGTAGTACAACTACCTCTGGTGTTAAGAGATCCATTGCTTCATGACATGGATATCTATTTTCTTAGCATTATACCGGAGGTCAAGGAGAAAGGACCATTGTCTGACATCTTTATGGGATGTGCTCTGTTGTGTCATTTTATGCATGGTTCTTACATCACAAGGTTTGTTAACTTGTCAACGAGTAATATTGTTATTGTCTTATCAGACTTTCTCTATCGAAAGTGTTCACTCCTTTAGAATGTGTATATAGTTTATAACAAGATTTTCATAGATATCTTGATGGACGGTGAGCACCACTTGTAGATGCGTCTTTGTTCTGTTTGTAGTGTAATCATGTTCTTTGCATGTAGCTGTCAGAGACAAAGTTGTGATTTTTTTGGGAATCTTTTTTTTTTCACTTTTCAGAGGTTTAAGACAAAAATGATTGATGGTTGTGAATATGGCTACACCCTCGATGAACTAGCTTAAATTGTATCTCTTTGAGTGAACTTTTCTTTCAGTCAACTGGATTTTCGTTTTCATTTCTCAGGAAGGGTAAAGGAAGCAGTTCGTTCTTCTTAAAGGCATGCCAGTATTTGTTAGAAGGCCTGGATCATGCTGTTGAATCAGTTTCAAAGAGCCTCAATGATCTTCAAAGGCGTGGTTCCTTAGGGTTTGGCTCAGATTTTAATGAGAAAGGTTCTATAATAGTTTCATTGAGGTCCTTTACTCAATCTCCTGTCTTCAGCAACAGAAGAGACCAAAATCTCCTTGGCGCTAGTTATGATTTTGTAATTCATTCCTTAGAGAACCTTTTGCGGTCTTTTGCTAAAGTCTATGAAGAATATACTGAGCACGCATGGAATACACATTCAGACACTGTACCTTCTAAATCCTTAGCACCTGATTCCCCAGAAGTTGGCAGGATTGTGGATATGGATTTAGATTTAGCTGAAGACACTAAAGAGAGGGATATTATAGCTGCTGGGGGAAAAGCTGTACCTGGCCTGCCCGTTTCTATGGGTAACTGGAAGTTGGGCATGGTATCGCTTATCTCATGTTTTTCTCCGGTACTTCAGTTTCCTACATGGGATGTTCTATATAATCTATTGGAGAAGGAATCTGATCCTAAGGTATTTCAGCAATCTTTTTTATTATACCAATATCTCAAACTTTTGTGGTGACCTTATAGCTACAAACTGCTTACATGTGCAGGTACTGGAAAATATACTGTATCATCTATGCAAGCTTTCATGCTTGACTTCTATTCCGAAGGTTGATGATTTGGTATGGAGTTTAATTTGTTGATTTAAATTTGCTGTGAAATATTTTGAGAAAGAAAATAGAGGGTTTTTCATCAACATCTCAACCACATTTTGTTGTATTTATGGGTATTTGCTTCATTATTTTACTTTAAGGTTATTTTCTTGGATGGCATGCTTAGCACACAAGTAAAGATGAAGCGTAACTGTCTCAATATAGTCACTGCTCTGCATGTTTTACTTCATACTTTATCATCCTCGAGGAGGGATTCCTCTGGAGTCGAAAAAAATTGTGGTTTGTCTTTGAAAGAAGCAGAAAGTTTTCAGGTACTATCTCTCCTGTTTAAGGTGATTATTTGGTTCTTTCCAGGGATCTGCTTTATTAATTGCTCAGGTAATGTGCAGGTCTTTGTCCAACTTGGCGCAATGGTGAATAAAGTTTCTGAATTTGGTCTCTTGGGATGGTTTGGGCGTGTCAAGCTGATCAACTGTATATGTGATCTTGTCTTACTTAATCCTCAGACTGGTCAGGTGCGTACTTCCCATTTTATCACTCTTTCTTCAGACTTGATAAGCTGACATATGCAATATTAATCTCCTCCTTATGTTTTAGCTTCTCTTTGAACTATTTTCATGAAGCAAAAATGTTCCTGCCTCAAGGTTGCATGACTTTTTTTTCTTGTCAAATTACCATTGGAGTTGAAAAAAAAAACAGTTTGTTCAGATAAGACTATTCCTGTTGTTTGGAGATGAAAAATTGAAATATATTCTTGCACTCATTACTTGTAGCGAAATTGTTCAAGTAATGGAGAAAAATTACAGTGTGTTTATAATAAACAAGTAAACAGGCAGTTTTCCTGTTTTACCATTACCGCTAGTAGTTTTCTTTTTGAAATTTCACATTAGCCGGTTACAGCTAAATATTCTAATTGGTTCCTTGTGGAATTCTTATTTTATTTAGTCTCTTGTTGTACAGTGAATTAAGTTTGTGTTTTAATACAGACAATGATTGAGCGACTTCTGTTGATGCTAAGTGACTCTGATTATCGAGTGAGGTTTGTCTTGGCAAGACAAATTGGGATTTTATTCCAGACGTGGGATGGCCATGAGGCATTATTCCAAGATATTTGGTAAAGTTTGGTTATTCAAAATTATTATTATCCTGTGGCTTTTTTAAGTAGAGTGTTTTCCTACTAAGACAAACTGTTAGATACTCGTTCGTACAGATCTTGTGGCTTACCAAAAAAGAAAATAAGAGAAAGAAGCTGATCTCTGTCTTTGTTGTGGGTTTCTGTTATATACTCATTTCTACAGATTCTTGTGATTTACCCAAAAAGATAAGAAAAAGAAGAAAAAGTCGTATTCTGTCGTTTTTGTGAGCAGAGTATTTGTTTGGCATGTTCTAGTAAATTTAGTCATCTCTCTGGAAAACCTTTTCAAAATTCTGATACATTATTCTTTATTGATTCTGAGTCTTATGACGAGCATCATTCTGTAAGATCAGATGCTTCACAGGGCTTGTTATCTTTTGAAATTTTAACTTGCACTTGAGCCTCGTTATCCGTTTTTATTATGTTTGATTGTAGTACCACATTAGTATTTAATATTTTATTTTTATTACTGTTTTCAGAATTCGTTGTCAGATTGATGTAACTCATTAGTTGTAAACTTTTCCCATTTCCTTTTCCAGCTCCAGCTTTGGTATTAAATTGGTAACCTCCTCAAAGGAGAAACTAGTTACCGCAAAAGATGTTTTGGCTGTTGGTCCTCAGCCTCGCCAAAAAATGGAGACTGTCATCATTACTCTTATGCACCTCGCTTATCACAGTGAGAACATAGAGTTGCAGGTAATATTTTTCATTCATTTTCTTTTGAGTTCTTAGAATCATTTTGAGTATGCAATAAGCTAAGCTTGTGTTAACATCGTATTCCAAACTGGGTGAAACGCAGGCTGTATTTATGATGTGCGCTGTTTCAGCTAAAGATCCCTGTCAGAGGTATTTCCTGCTAGTAATTGTTACTGTCTTTTGTATTAGCTGAAACTTTCTTCTACTTATCTTGCCTTCTTCCTACTAGGGAATTAATCATTGCCGCACTTGACAATTTATCAGCACAACTCCATTACCCATCTAGGTTCAAGGTGTTATTGCTGATTCTTGTATTTTTTTTTCTCTCTTCCACAACTGCATGATAAATGTTCTTCTTGTTTTTACATTTCTGTGAATTTCAGCAGACTTACTTGAGATTAATCCCCTCTGAACCTTGTTAATGTGCCTGCTGACTTAAACTGCTTTGTGCAGTACCTGGAAGAACTCTTGGGCCCAATCCTTTTTCACTGGATTGCATCTGGTGTCAGTTTAGCTGGCCTTATTGAGGTATGCTGCAAGTTGATATTCTCTGTTTCATAGATCAAGCAGTTCTTTTCTGTGATGGTTATATTACCTTTTCACGAAGTTATTGATGTGAACTTTGTTTATTGGAGTTTCATTTGTTTTATATATCAACTTCAAACTTGTATTCCAGTTAAGTAGATTCAATATTTTTTTGTTTCTCTTGCACCATGGGTTTACAATATTGTTTGTTGGAGTTTCATTTGTTTTATATATCAACTTCAAACTTGTATTACAGTAAAGTAGATTCAATATTTTTTTTGTTTCTCTTGCACATGGGTTTACAATATTGTAGATAGGGCACAATTTGATTACAAAATCAAAGTAAATTACCAGTGAAAGAATGAAATATCGACATGTGCTTTTGGATATCTAGCAAAGATGTCCTAAGTGGCAATTTGAAGAATGGAATGAGTACCTATTAGCATTTTATATCATCTGGTGGTTGCTTTGTTGCAGACAAGTCAGCTTTTCATTCCAAACGCTGAACCGAAATATTTCATCCACTTTTGTTCCCACTGGCTGCTTCCAGCTCTTCTATTGCATGAAGATCATACTAACCTCGACTGGGTAGCTAAGGTAAGGGTGCTTCCTTACATCTTTTATGGACCTAATTGAACGTTTTGGAAAACTCCAATCTCAGTTTATGGTGATGCTTATAGGATTTTTTAATGAGATTTATAAACTTTTGGTTGCTTTGTCTTCTATTCTTGTATGGGCAATTAAGATGGTCAGCGATTTGAGCTTTTCCGATCTTTATTTCACTCTCTGTGTACAATTTGCAGATGGCTGGCCAACCAGTGGTTGTTTTGGTCAAAGAAAATTTTGTGCCAATATTTTCGATATGTATGGGATTGCACTGTAGTAAAACGTCAGAATGTGATAAAGGTGCAATGGTGCTTCAGAATTCAATATTGTATGTAGGTGAGACCAGCGAGAATGAGAGGGACAAGCTGATTAAACAGAATATGGTATGATACCTTGTAACATTTAATTCATGATTCCAGCAATCTGTCTTTTGGTGTTCGTGGTGGAAAATATCCATGCTAGTCTGATCCGCTAGTCCGAATTAACCAAACATTGACGGTTTAATTTCATTTTGTCGGAGATTTCAAAAATAATATATATATTTTTGATTATAACGTATTGAATATCTAATGGGCACCTTGTTTTGTTTTCAGGTGTCTATTGTTAGTTTTATTTTATCATGCGCTTCGTCTTCACCGGAACCTCCAGTTCCTACTTTTTCTCGTGACACTATTTCACTTGCAGTTCAAACAGTTGTGGATGGTTTTCTGGAAAAGTAAAATTTCGTGCTCACTCAATGTAGACTTGTTGTTTTAGTTTTTCCTTTTTATAAGGTCTTACTTGTTTTATGCAGCACTGATTATCCTAAGAATGCGGCCATCACTGACAGGATAAACATTTTTCGCCCGGATAGAGTGTTCATGGTAACATTTTAATTTGCCAAAGCTTTTTAATGAGGTCACACTGTTCTTGATAATTTGATACTTTAGTCACAATATTGTTGTTGTTGTTTCGCAGTTCATTACAGAAATGCACTATAGAATGTCAGCTGCATGCCATCATCGGCATACGCGTCATCATTTGGCCGCTCTTGAAGAGCTTACAATTCTTCTTGGTCATAGAGCGTTAGTTCCAAGTTCCTTAAAGTGAGCAGAATTCTCAATTTATCTATTTAATCTTATTTGTTCTGCTACTAAACATGAGCTTCATCTGTAAATTAAAATTTGAGTGGCATTGAAGGGTGAATATATATTTTTCGAGCATTAAAATGTACTATTATCTTTAATTGTGGTCTCTTTCAGCTACATATTCAATCTTGTTGGACAATTTATCGGCTATCCCTCACTACAAGACCAGTGTTGTAGTATAGCGTCCTGTTTGCTGGATTTGTTCAAAAGCAATCCTGCCAAAGAAATTGTTAGTGTACTAGGTGACCAACTCCAAGTAAGTGTTACTTAATGTTATCATTTGGGTCCTCTTCTGAAATACCAAGGGTTTTATTACTCTAGAAAATATGGCTTACTTTTTCTCTATCTGCTGGTTTTTTAGTTTTTGGTTTCAAAGCTGGTTACATGCTGCATTGATGCTGAAGCAGATACCAAAATTTCTGGTGCGAAGTCATCTCAACTGGTTAATTTGCTACACAAGCTAGTTGTTAGTTCAGACTCTTCTCTTAATGAAGATATCAGAGTAGGCGTCCTACGTTTAAAGTTGCCTTCCTTTTGTCCTACCAGTGCCAGGAATAATAGAGAAATATATATGTTCTGATTTGTTCATCGATTTCAGGACTTGGAACCACTCCCGGATTTAAAATATTTCCAAGTCATTCGTGAATCACACATTAGGATCTGCGAAGCATATTCTCCGAGGAATCATCTGTTGAAGGTTGAACACTCTACATTTTTAATTTACATTTTTCTTGAAATTTTATCACTATCCAACTTTTTGTTTCTTTCCTGTTCCACTATCCAACAGTGTTCTAGAAGATCTAATTATCTTCCACCGAGATTCCTTTCCAGGAGGTATCGATTCTATCTTCCTGAGTTAAATCATCCTACAATGTGCATTAAGGTTATCCTTTGTGGCATGATTTGCGTAGGATATTAGCTGTAGAATTAAGATTACGTATGGTTCCTATGATTTTACTTTGGAAGACTGTAGTTTTTCTAATTACACAAAGCAGCAACGGTCAAGGGAGAAAAAGTTTCTCACTATTGTAAATTCATTTCTGGTTATTATTAATTTTTATGTGGTTAGTCTGCTCGATATCTGAGCTACTTTGTTTCATTGTCCGTGGACTATCTAGTTTGTACTCATGGGTGAAATGTTTGATTCTGTTTCTGTTTTTACAAGTTAATTTAGAAGGCAGAGAGTGTTTTGTCTTTCAATTTTATCGATATGGCTTTTACCTTTATAGAAACAAAACTGAAAGCACTATCCCAAAACATGGCTAATGAAGTTTATTTCTAGAGCCTACTACCCTTTAGCCCTCTACTCTTATCACACTGCTACAATTTCATCAACTTATTATGCCCTTTGCAGTCTCCAAGCACTGCATAACAAGCTCATAGCTTCTGAAGTTTCTCAAGAAGATACAAATGGAGAAACTGCAGAAACATTTTGGCAGTCTGACGATGAAATTGTAAATGCTGTTTGGACTCTTGTCCGAGTGTCTGCCTCTGATGAAGCCGATAGTATGAGACTTTTGGTGTCTGATTTTCTTTCCAGGGTAACTGTCATTCGCTTGTGGTCAGTATCTCTTGCAATTTGAATATATGGTCTTATTTTCTGTTCTTTTACTGTAGATTGGTATTAGGGACCCCCACACTGTTGTTTTCCATCTTCCTGGGAACTTAGTCTCCATGCATGGTCTTCAAGGTTTTGGCCATAATACTGGATCAAAAGTCAGATCTTTGACTGAGAACGGCATATCCGATGAAACCCTTATCACACTGCTAAATTTTCTGAAGAAGTATCTTTTGGATGACTCCGTAAAGATTATTGATGTAACATCACAAACCCTTCGGGTCAGTTTTCTAACTTTCTTACCTATCCAGATTTGACCATCCTTATTTTTTGTCGATTGTTTGATTGGTCTCAGTTTTTTATAATTTACCTGTAGTAATTTGACTGTGCCTCTAAATTCCGTAATGTTTGGCTATGATTTAATTTGGCATAATTTTTTCTTGATTCTGTAATTAGCCTTCAACTTTTGTTCTGCTGCTTCATGTTTTTCACACTCCTGCTAACTCATCTTTATTCCCTGTCGGATGTCCGATCTATTGAAACTTTAATAATCTACTATCATGCACATGAAAGTTATGAATCTTTCTGTCTTGTGAGTCATTATATTTTAGTCAAAAGATGTCTAATCCCCTTCCCCAGTTGTCATGCATTTTAGGGGTTGTACTTCATTTCAAAGATTTATTCTGTAATATCTTGTCTCCTGTTTGGAAAGGATAATTGTTCGCAAGTTTTACTTTAATATTTTATTTAAGCTATATAGATGTCCCTCTCCTTATTTCAGGGAATTCTTTCAACCGAAAGGGGCCAGCAAGCATTATCATCTTTTGATTCATGTGAGAGAGCTTTGATTGAGGTGAGCTTCTTTTCTGCATTAGCTTTCTGGTCTTATGCTACTTTTCGTGGGTTGATATTTCTCTGATAATTCGTTAAGTGGAGAATTGTTCCCATGGGCAGGCATTGTTTTTATCAGTAGAATGCTGATGTCTAAGGATATATAAGATACGGGTCTTTCAGAAAGTTGTGCAAATTGATTTCAAGAATTATATTGTGATATTTGTGAATATGTAAATAGTCAGTGACTACATTCAAACAAGTGATGTATATTGGATTTCCCATTCTTGTTAGGGTATCCTAAGTTCAAAACTGCTCTGCCTGTCCAGATAATGTTTTTCTTTTGGTAGGTGCATGGTAGGGGCGTGAACCTTGACATTGTGGAAAAGATCTTATTGGATAGCCAAAAGCAGTTCAAAGGTAATCTAATTATCCCATGAACCTTAACATTGTGGCGAAGATCTTACTATACAGAATTTGTGTGTAGGAATCTCATGGTTCGAGTTACTAATCCCACCTCATAGATCTCTTTATAATTTATTTCTGTGAACCTTTCGTCTTGCTAGATGCTAGAATTTGTTTTAATGTCAAGTTTCTTTATTGAAAACTGAAACCGAATGGTACTAAATGACGGGTATGTAAATCTTGATGCAACCTAAAACAAAAAATGGAGGATACTGATGAAGTCATCGAGGCATATGAAATCTTTTTGGCTTTTGGTTGCAATCGTGAAAAGTTGTCCTGATTGATTTTTAGACTAGAATGCCTGGGATTATTACAGATTTCAGTTAACGTAGATAAGTATCTCTATTACATTCTGCACATGACATGTCCATGTCTGTTTAAACATATTCTATTCATGTTCCACTCTTCCTCTTTTTTAAATTACTCAAGAATGGTTCATTTTGGGCCTCCAGCCGAGAAATTTTCACTGGAGACGCCCGAAGTGTGGTCCACAGATAATAAAAACTTTGATAGATGGATTTGTCAGCTTGTGTACTGTATGATCGCTTTATGTGAGGATGTCCCAATAAGGTATCTATTTAGTTCCAGTTTACCATAGTTATCTATTTAAAGTATACAAGTAAAATCTTGCACTGAGTGGATCATTGTTGCTGCTTTGTTTGACAGGTTATGCCAGAACATAGCATTGCTGAAAGCTGAAATCTCTGAGCTTCTATTCCCTAGTGTTGTTGTTAGTCTTGCGGGACGGATAGGGATGGATATCAATTTACATGACTTAATTACGTCACAGGTATCTCATGAATTTTTTGGATATACCAATAATGCTTCTTTTTTCTACTTGCTTGCATTGTTTCTTCTCTGGATATCTCTGTTTTTCGAGTCAAATCCTCTTCTCTTGTGTTCCCTATTTCTCGGTTCTGTCTTTATTAGAGATTTACTTACTTTAATGTTGCCATCTTGACCTCTTCTCGACTTTTGTTTACAACTGAAATAATTTTCTTTATAGAACTATGGTTGTTGTTTTTGTTGATGAGTTAAGCATTATACTCGTGATTTGCTCATTCTAGTTGTATACTGTAAGGTAAATCCTCTAGCCTGGTGGCTGCGTCATGTTTTTCCATTAGGGTCGTGTATGTTGCAGAAACAGATAATTTAGTGGTCACTTTGGCTAAAGCTTGTGATCCCCATTGGCAGGTGAAAGAGCATATCTTCACTGATTCAAACAAGCTAACAAAATCGAAGCAAGTTATGTTAAATACTCTGAATGAACTGCGGATGTGTTATGTCCTCGAAAGATCGATTTTTTCTGGGCAAACAAAGAGAGAAAAGGTTAGGGTATTGATTTCATGACTGACCTGTTTGCTGTAATGTTTTTAAGTTCTTGAGAAAAATGGTTATCCTGCATATCAATAACAGAGAAAATTATGCTATCCATGGGAGTGCTTAAAGACATTCTGCTATTCTATTTTTTCTTTACAGTGAAATCTGTATCATATGGGATTTTCTTCTATAAAAGATCCGGATAATATATGAGAGATGACCAAAACTAACGTTTGGAATGCTCTTACAGAATTCAAGATCTTGTTCCACAGCTGCTAAGATTAGAGATGTGGAAAGTGGATCAAATGGAATGGCAGCGTCCATAACTACTAATTGGGAGAAGGTGCATATTAGCTTCAATTACCATATGCATTGTTAGGACGATCAGCATTTCTGATCCATGCAATGTCTCATGTGTCTGGTGTTGTCATAAATCTTCTTCTCAAAGTGTTTTTGGCTTCCTGCTAAAATTGCAACTATGTTTTATAGGTGTGATATGTGATAGGTGTCACAACCTTTAGTTTTGTTGATTATTAGATGCCTTGTTATATTTTGTATTTATGTCATATATGAAGAATTGATTACTTTCAAATGATCAACATGAGGTTTAGTAACTTAATTTTATAGTAAAACCATGCAAAAAGAATTTCACCCTGTCAGGTTTTGCTACTTCTATGAATGTCATTTTATGTTGATGTTTTAATTCATTTTTCTGTTGAAGTATTTTTGTATCATTTCTATGGCACTAGTTCTCTAATCAGTTATACCTCTTGTTTCTTTTAAAATCTTCATAATACAGAATGACTTTTGTTGATCAGGTTTATTGGCTTTCCATTGATTATCTTGTTGTTGCCGGATCAGCAGTAGTGAGTTACCCCTTTCGTTTAAATTAACGAATTTAAGATAGAAGCTCTTAAGTTATTTGTAGTATATAACTCTTCTCGCTTTCCCAGGTTTGTGGTGCATATTTGACTGCTTCCATGTATGTGGAGTATTGGTGTGAGGAGAAATTTGGCAATCTAAGCCTTGGAGATCCTGATTTTTCTTATCATGATAAGGTACTAAACAAGGAATGCATGTTATCGTTCCTCTGGTTTCCATCTTAACCAACTAACTCATTATGCTTATTGATTAATGAGTAGTAACTTTATCGTCATCTATGAAACTTTCATTGGATGCACTTTTACAAAATTGCAAACTCAGGTCTCCATGTAAAAAAGGGGATTGGTAATAAGATTTTATTTGCTTGGTTTCATGCAGCAGAGAAAATGGTTGTTTGTGCCGATTTCTAATCTTTCCTTTTCTTTGTTGTTAACAGTTACCGGATCATGTTGAGATACTTGTGTCTGCAATAACAAGAATAAACGAGCCTGACAGCTTATATGGGGTTATACATTCAAATAAGGTTCGTTCTGATACTAAAATTCTTTCCTACAGAGTACATATTCGATATCTCATCCACACACTTGGATCTTGCCTATTGGAAATGGTTGCTAGTCTGTATTCTCCTGAACTTGGTAACATTAACCTTTTTGTTATCTACTCTAGGAATGTTTTGAGACATCTCCCGTTTCATTTGATTGCCAAAATATATTTTCGACACTGATTAGTAAAAAATGAAGTAGCTAAATCATATTGCAGTATTTGTTTTTAATTTTTTTACTGGTTTCTTATATGTGAATAATACTTTCTGTTTCTGTTACATGGATGCAATCTAAAAGTTGTCTGCTCAAATAATCACATTCGAGCATGAGGGAAACTGGACTAGGGCACTCGAGTATTATGACTTGCAAGCACGTTCACAGAAAATGGTGGTGCCAAGTAGCCTTTCTGAAAATCTAGAGGTGGAACAATTTCAGCCAACAACTAGTGCACGGCATTCGGTTTTTGGTGAAGGGGAGGTCCAGAGACAACCGTTCAAAGGACTCATTAGGTCGTTGCAGCAGACAGGCTGTATGCATGTCCTGGATTTGTATTGCCGAGGCTTAACTTCCCGAGAAGGATGCTTTCAGTATGATCCCGAGTTCATCGAATTGCAGGTATGCATCCTGATTTCTCCTTTTTTCCAATACATGGAAGTCTCATGTCTAAATAAGGTTGTTGGTAAAACATAAATAGTCCATGGGATAAAGAAACGATATGATGACTCAAAGATCTTGAAGGAGTAGCTTAGCAACAATATTTACCAGATTAGTAGTTTGTTTCGTTGCAATATTGGCCCAAATTCTGTTTTAACAAATAACTCATCGAACAAGACTCAGCTGTGGTACGTAAGTTGTGTTGCTTAGGTGATAATTCAGTTGCAAATTAACTTCTTGCTTGCAGTATGAGGCTGCATGGCGAGCAGGAAAATGGGATTTTTCATTACTTTATCCGCAAACACATTGCCAACCTCTGCAACATGCAAAGAACAATAATTATCATGAAAGTTTGCACTGGTAACACATTTCTACTCTTATGTACCGATGCTGCTATACTTAGCCATTAGATATCTTTCCCTGTCTATATCTCACGATTGCACCAAATATGACATCTTCTCAACACTGAATTTGCCGCTGGTCTTAAGACTTTTACTTAAAAGTAATATGTTACAGAGGAATTTTAGAATAGAGTAGTTGAAGTCTCCATACTTTCCTGGTATCTGGCATTGTTTCTTGGGTCAAGTCTTAGTATCAATTTTCAGTTATGATTATTTAAGCTTTGAACAGTCATCAATATTACACATGAGAGTCACTAACTTCCGCCTTAGGCATGTCTTTTTCGATGTTTTAACATGTTTAATTTCTCAGTTGTTTGAGAGCATTGCAAGAAGGGGATTACGATGGGTTTTATGGAAAACTGAAGGATACTAAGAAGGTAATGCATGATTTCAGTTTATTATCTTAGAATTGGAAGGTTGCAACCTTCAGTGTGGTAAAGAATATTTGCTTTCTCTCCTTTTCAGGAGCTTGTGTTGTCCATTTCCCGTGCAAGCGAAGAAAGCACTGAATTTATATACTCAACAGTAGTGAAACTTCAGGTATGGAATTTTAAAATTGACATTAACGTACAACTCCTTTTTCCATCATGCTTGTCATTTGGGTGCAAAATTCTACTCCTTATTTGTTCATATTCTTGAATGTGATAATGGTCTTTCTCTTGCCACAACCCCTTTAAAAGATTAGCACACTCTGGGAGTGCCATACTTAAGGTCATCTTGATCTTAACTAGCCAATTACACTGCAAGAGCTGTCAAGTTTAACTTATCCAGGTGTCGCAAGTTCCAAAACTTAACTATGTTGAGATGTTCACCTTTGAAAAAAAGACTTTTCCATCTCAATATTTCCTCACAAAACTATATCTCATAGACTAAATTTTTTCATATGTGAACTTTCAAGCTGGGGAATTTATGAATGCAAGCTGCATGTTCATTAAGATCTAAGGAAAAATGCTGATGCTAAAGATTCCATGTCTCTTTGGAAAAACAATGGTTTTGTCTTTTCCCACTTTTTGATTTCTCATGCTTTATCATGTCTAGATTCTTCATCATCTTGGACTAGTTTGGGATCTTCGCTGGACGACATCTTCGCATCAAAGTGTGCATGGCTATCTAGTCAAACAAATGGCATGCGTAGACCCCGTCATTCCAACAATGGATCAGGTATTTTCTCTGTAACTTCGTTTTCAAGTGGTTTGTTCACTTGCTTCTACTGAATCGTTGAAAGCTTCAAGAATTTATGTTATTAGTATAATAAGTAATAAGTTGGCAAAATGTCGAGGCTGCTTAGGGACTTTTATTAGTATTCTTTATTAGTCTTGGGAGTGCACATATATGCTCAAACTACCTAGAAGCTAAGTGAGATAATCTTGTTATCTGAGTCCATGTTTAATTATGAAATACAGTTGTCTTGGCTGAATAAGGATTGGAACTCTATTATTACGCAAACTCAGTTGCACATGACTTTGTTGGAGCCATTTATCGCATTTAGGCGAGTTCTTCTCCAAATCTTGGGATGTGAGAAATGTACCATGCAACATCTTTTGCAGTCTGCTTCATTACTTCGCAAGGTATGTATAAAGTGAAAAGCTACAATTTCCCTTGTAGTAAAATGCAGAGGACCAAGACATTATCTTGTTGCTTTCAGGGAACAAGGTTTTCTCATGCAGCTGCGTCTCTGCATGAGTTCAAGTTTCTTTGTGCAAGAAGTAATGGACAACAACCCGTTCCAGACTGGCTTGGAAAGGTAATTTTTTTATGACTCATCTTGCATCTTTTGTGGAATTTGAATAGCCTGCTTTTTTCTTCCTTAATTGTAAATATTTATACGGGGACGTTTTCCTTATTCACGTTTATGAACGTGAGACCAAAGTTACAACTAAATTTCTGATCACTCATTTACCCACGCCTCCTTCTGTCAACAAATAGTTGTCACCTAGGAATTAAAATATTTTTAACTGAACAAAGGCATACAATGGTTGTTTTAATATCTATTAGTTACTTTGCCACTTAGTTCAGAACAGGGCAATGTATCTGGTCCACTACTAGAGATATGCTTTCCAGTAACTTTTTTTGTGTGTTTCTCAGCTTGAAGAGGCGAAGCTATTACATGCCCAAGGGCGGCATGAAGTTTCCATTAGTCTTGCAAACTACATTTTACATAATTATCAATTAAAGGAAGAGGCTTCAGATATATATCGTGTCATTGGAAAGTGGCTAGCAGAAACCAGATCTAGCAAGTAAATAAATTGTCACTTTTTATTGGTTGAAAGCAGTTTCTATCTATGCTTGTAATGAACTTCTAAGAATCTCAACTCGGTTCTTTTTTTTTTTTTTTTTTTTTTTTTTTTTT
>Ga0041059_1000483_pt1 | contig 30151 bp, 22 predicted proteins | sample AraColnosormetaG_FD_56232 | JGI IMG/M metagenome (GOLD analysis project Ga0041059, IMG submission 56232) | Arabidopsis roots microbial communities from North Carolina, USA - Col MF nosort | ecosystem: Host-associated > Plants > Roots > Unclassified | place: USA: North Carolina | collected...
AAAAAAAAAAAAAAAAAAAAAAAAAAAAAAATTCTATGAGCATTTGAGTCTAAGCAGATCTACCTTCAGCTTCTGCAATTTAAAAGATGGCATTTCAGTTTCTCTACATCAGATAGTTTCAGTGGCTTCTGCATAAACATCTGTGCTCCACTCGCTAAACATCTGTAATATCATCAAGAGATTACAGAATCTTAATTCACCATTGAGGAAAACAAAACAAGAGAACAGAACAATTAAGCAATGTGTCTGAGGAATGATAAGTTTACTTGTTGATGCGGGTAGGAATGTTCTCTGAAGACAATATCACAACAGGTACTTCCTTTAGATTCGATGATTCCTGCTGCCAATAATAAAAACACCATAGAAACAGAGACAAAGAAAGAGATTTTGTTAGTCTATATAACTCTATATTGATCTTGTCAAGAGGACTTTTCATTTGTGAGAAATTTCTTACACACCTTCACTTTCTTAAGCAGCTCAAAACCTGTCATTCCTGGCATACAATAATCAGTGATGATGAGATTCACCTTCATTACCTGAAAAAACAGTCTCAAAAGGTCATATTGGATGTTATACAAATGTCTCCTCTCCAAACCAATCAGAATGTTTCATGGGGAAGATTGAGCTTACATTAGTCAATGAATCAGTCTGTTGTGGATCTCCCAAGCCTAAATATTCTAAAGCTCTAAGCCCGTTTTCTGCAGTTGTCACTGTACAGAAAGTAAAATCAATTTCTTCATTTCAGAGGCAATGTTACCATATAGAAGAAATCTTGGTTCTTGAAATTTAGAAGGAAAAAAATTTGAATGATAGTTTACCTTTGCAAGAAGAGATCTTGAGGATTCTCTCAACAAGTTTACGGTCAATTAGATTATCATCTACTGCTAAAACATGAAGCTCCTCCTCCATTGACGATAAACAAGAATCACTTCCACTTCCACAGCCCTTATTCATCTCCTACGATTACAGAGAGATATCGTTTTTGTTCCTTGTGAGTCAAGCAACAAAGAACAAAAATCTGCACAAGAAGGAGGAGAATAAATGAGTCAGACACTAATACATTATACTGCTTTTAATTCTCAAACCTAAAGAAAACAGAGACAAACTTACAGAAGAAGGAGAGAAAAACAGAGAAATGATACATTAAAAAGATTTGAGAATGGATGTGTATATATATATATATATATATATATAATTATGTTGTTAATTTATATATGGATATATAGGATAACAATATATCAAGAAATGATTTGATATGATTTTATCTTCCTTATAATTTAAGATACAACAAGTTGTGGTTTTGTTCTTGGTATTTGATTCTCTGGAAACTGGTAAGAAACTTGGTGTTTTATGTCAGTGACAGTGCTTTGTGATCTTGTACGATGATAACGAAAATCCAAATATTAATTTTTAATTTCCCATTTGTTTGGCTTTTCTAATCGTGCGTATAATGAAGATGCAAATTTATAATCATATTTAATTTTCAAAATGGATCACAAATCTGTATCAGAATCTCAGTTACGAAGTCCCCATGATTCTCTAAAATTTAAGATATATTATCATTTTTAGTATTTGAATTTTTAAACTATGGGCTTGTTCGATGTGTATATTATTATTTGTCAATTTTAATTATCGTGAAAACCTCAAATTTTAATACGAAATCTTTGACCGATATGATAGCTGCATAGTTGCATGGGCCAGCCTTGTAACGCGTTATAAGTAGCTGCGAGTCGCATTTCTTTAGTTCAATTTGTTTTCTTTCCTGAAATATAATTCGGACTGTAGAACTTTGATAAGCCTTATTATTATCTGAGCCCATTTATCGTTTCTCATTAATGGGCCTCTAATGGAAGAGTTGGACCCATCTTATCCGTAGTTATTTACCATGGAATAAAAAATGAAACTGTAAGTAATCAATAATTAAATAAATATAAGAAAATTTGGAATTTTACATCACCGGAAAGTAAATATTTTACCTTTTAATGGCTGGTCCTAAATGCCAATCCTGATATGACAGAGGAAGATTCGAGTAAAAATTGAATGTGGAAATAAATACTAACTGTAGAAAACAAACAAAGGGTAAATTCTTCATATAGATGGAAAGCGAAGAACAGTAAATGTGAATTCGCTACGGTCCGGCTCACACTGCCCAAAAAATTCCTCGAAAGCTCTTAAAAACAGTAGTAAATTTGACCCTATATTTTTAGAATACATTAAAAAGTAAAAAAGGCCTCTTTGTTAAATTGCAAATAGAAACAAATAGTAAATTCCAAAATTTCCATGAAGGGTTGTTTTCCTTCCATGGGGAAAAGAGTTATTTTTCATTGTTTATTTCATAATAAATAACTTTTACTGTCAAAAGGAATATAAAATTTTAAAACATAGGTATGGGAGAGAGACCGAAGTCTGATAAAATGTCTTGACTCGGACCAAATCTCAAACGAGAAAGACAACAATTAAAAAAATTCCAAGAGCATGCTTAACGGATTATAATATTTTTTTCAACATCATTTGTTCTATTATCTGTTTTTTTTAATGTTTTATTTTATGGCAATAAGTGTTTGACACTTAGTTATTCAACCGCATTTCAATCTGTAGGAAAAGTTTACATAATGTATGATTCCTTGCACAAACAGAAGATCCAAAATTTACATCTGTAGCTCCTCCAAGTCAACCAAAATCCTTAGGTTTGTGATCCAATTTCAAAACCCCATAATTTTTCAAGAAAATTTGTAAACCCATAATTAATAAGTTTGATGCATTGACTACTGACCAGGACATTGTACATAAATGAACAATAACATTATGGTTGCAATTATTAATGATCTCTAAGCACCACAAAATATTTTTTCCAGGACACCATCATCATTCCTCACCAACTTACTTTAATGTTCTTACTTCAAAAAACAAAATAGAGAATCAAAATAAAAAAATGAAAAACCAAAACTATGGTGACCACTTTAACCACTGTCTCTTTCTGCATAATTTTTTACCCAAAATACCAATTCTCTGCATGAGAATAACAGAACCAACCACATTCCACATTATTTCCATTTTATGTGAAAGATTATTTTCTAATTAGTTGAATCATACCAAGAGGCCACAGAGCAGCATGTAAACCCATTAAAGAAAGTTTCTATTATTTGGGAAGGATAATTTAGTCATATTCAAATTTATAGTTTCTTTCTTTATGAGTTGGCCAATCATTTATTCATTTTCCCACTTACTATACCAACACAAAATAAAAATAAAAGCCACGTGTCAGCCAAGTCGGATTCGTCAAACCCAACAAAATAAATACACGTGTCAATTAAAGAGTTTTAATGAGTCCACCCACCTTCCTCGGGCCCCACACTCTCTTCTTTCCAGCCCGTTGATAAAGGCAGCTTTTAATTACTCTCTCTGCTCTCTTTTTTTTTCTTTATTGGCTTTTTTCTCTTCTTCCCAAATTCACTCTTCTTTTAAAGCTACAAAACCTAACAAAGTTGAAGAAGAAGAAGAAGCTCGTGCTCTCTCACTTTCTTTTCCTACGGTGTTTTTTTTCCCCCTGAGCTGCAACATTCTTCGTCGGAAATCTTCCCGGAGAAAATTCTTACTAGGTGAGAATTCCTCATTTCCAGATCGTAACTGTCCAATGACTCCTTTACTTAAAAAAACTCAAGTTATTTTGCTCAACATTTACTTCAGCCATTCACTTGAAGGTTGAATATTTCTTCAATTTCTATGAATTTCAAGTAAACTGTAGCTACTTCTATTCATATAACTAGCCTTTGTTTTACCGGATTTTTCTTCATTGTTTTTTGCTTTGTTTTGCTTCCTCCGTTGGCCGAAATGTAGCCGTTGAGATAGATTTTTGTTCTTTTCTTCTACTAAATCTAACGCCTAAGAATACGAACAAACAAAGTTTTTGTTTTGAGATGTACTGTTTTTTTTTTTCTCTTGTGTTCACCAATTTTCTTCTTTCTAATTTCAGCTCTACATAACTGAAAATGGAGGTCTTCCGCAACTAAAATCTGTTCAACGGAGAAGAGGGTTGTGGAAAGATGTACAAAGCACTGATTTTTACAGTCTTGTTGGTGTCGGCAGTAGCTCCGGTGAGATCTCTAGACCCGCCTTTAAACGACGACGTTTTAGGGCTCATTGTCTTCAAAGCCGATTTACGAGATCCAGAGCAAAAGCTAGCTTCTTGGAACGAAGATGACTACACTCCTTGTAGTTGGAACGGAGTCAAATGCCATCCGAGGACGAATCGAGTCACTGAGTTAAATCTAGATGGCTTCTCTCTGTCTGGTCGAATTGGTCGTGGCCTACTTCAGCTTCAGTTTCTTCATAAGCTCTCTCTGTCCAACAACAATCTCACGGGAATCATTAACCCTAATATGCTGCTGAGCCTTGTTAACCTTAAGGTTGTTGACTTGAGTAGCAATGGCTTGTCTGGTTCGCTTCCTGATGAGTTTTTCAGGCAATGTGGGTCATTAAGAGTTTTATCTCTGGCGAAGAACAAACTAACGGGGAAGATTCCGGTTAGTATAAGCTCGTGCTCGTCTCTTGCTGCTTTAAACTTGTCTTCCAATGGTTTTTCTGGTTCTATGCCTTTGGGGATTTGGTCTTTGAACACTCTAAGATCACTTGATTTGTCGAGGAATGAGTTAGAGGGAGAGTTTCCAGAGAAGATAGATAGATTGAACAACTTGCGTGCGCTTGATTTGAGTAGAAACCGGTTATCTGGTCCTATTCCTAGCGAAATTGGGAGCTGTATGCTGCTGAAGACTATTGATCTTAGTGAAAACTCTCTATCAGGAAGCTTACCAAATACATTTCAGCAGCTCAGTTTGTGTTATTCTCTGAACTTGGGAAAGAATGCGTTAGAAGGTGAAGTTCCAAAGTGGATAGGAGAAATGAGGAGTCTTGAGACTTTGGATCTTTCCATGAATAAGTTTTCAGGGCAGGTTCCAGACTCCATAGGCAACCTTCTAGCACTGAAAGTTCTCAACTTTTCTGGGAATGGGCTTATTGGTAGCTTGCCGGTCTCAACAGCCAACTGTATCAACCTCTTGGCCTTAGATTTAAGTGGGAATTCACTAACTGGAAAGCTTCCCATGTGGCTATTTCAAGATGGTTCTCGTGATGTGTCTGCATTAAAGAATGATAACTCTACTGGAGGTATCAAGAAGATCCAGGTTTTGGATCTCTCCCACAATGCATTCTCTGGCGAGATTGGAGCTGGTCTAGGAGATCTTAGAGACCTGGAGGGATTGCATCTGTCCAGAAACTCTCTTACCGGCCCCATCCCCAGTACCATTGGGGAACTAAAGCACTTGAGCGTCCTTGATGTGAGTCACAATCAGCTCAATGGAATGATTCCTCGAGAAACAGGTGGAGCTGTTTCTTTGGAGGAGTTGAGACTTGAAAATAACTTGTTGGAGGGAAATATTCCATCTTCCATCAAGAATTGCAGTTCCCTTCGGTCTTTGTAAGTCTCTTTTGCTTTAGGTTGCATTCTGTTAAGATTTTCCCATTGAAGATTATGTCTTAACTGTGTTCTGTTTCATGCTTCTTTCTACAGGATCCTGTCACATAACAAGCTGCTAGGCTCAATTCCACCAGAGCTCGCTAAACTTACAAGACTCGAAGAAGTCGACTTATCATTTAATGAACTGGCCGGAACACTTCCTAAACAGTTGGCTAATCTCGGCTATCTTCACACATTCAACATATCTCATAACCATCTCTTTGGGGAACTACCTGCAGGTGGAATCTTCAACGGTTTATCCCCAAGTTCAGTATCAGGAAACCCGGGAATTTGCGGTGCTGTTGTCAATAAGTCTTGTCCTGCCATCTCCCCTAAACCGATTGTGTTGAATCCTAATGCAACTTTCGATCCTTACAATGGTGAAATAGTGCCTCCAGGTGCTGGTCACAAAAGGATACTGCTTAGTATATCTTCTTTGATAGCCATTAGTGCTGCTGCAGCCATTGTGGTTGGTGTAATAGCCATCACGGTACTTAATCTGAGAGTGCGCGCATCAACGGTTTCAAGATCAGCAGTACCGCTCACGTTCTCAGGCGGAGATGACTTCAGTCGATCTCCCACTACTGATAGCAACTCAGGGAAGCTGGTGATGTTCTCTGGTGAACCTGATTTCAGCACTGGAACACATGCTCTGCTTAACAAAGACTGTGAGCTTGGTCGAGGTGGATTTGGAGCGGTGTACAGAACAGTTATCAGAGATGGGTATCCTGTAGCTATCAAGAAGCTCACTGTCTCGAGTCTTGTCAAGTCTCAGGACGAATTCGAAAGAGAGGTGAAGAAACTTGGAAAACTCAGGCATTCGAATCTGGTTAAACTCGAAGGATATTACTGGACAACTTCTCTCCAGCTTCTGATCTATGAGTTTCTCTCTGGTGGGAGTTTATACAAACAGTTGCACGAAGCACCAGGAGGTAATAGTTCGCTTTCTTGGAATGATCGGTTCAACATTATCCTTGGTACAGCGAAATGCTTAGCTTACTTGCACCAATCAAACATCATCCACTACAACATCAAATCGAGCAACGTGTTGCTAGACAGCTCTGGTGAGCCTAAAGTAGGAGACTACGGATTAGCGAGGCTGTTACCTATGCTAGATAGGTACGTGCTGAGTAGCAAGATACAGAGTGCGTTGGGATACATGGCTCCAGAGTTTGCTTGTAGAACGGTGAAAATAACAGAGAAATGTGATGTTTATGGATTTGGAGTCTTGGTCCTTGAAGTGGTTACAGGTAAAAAGCCTGTGGAGTATATGGAAGATGATGTTGTGGTTTTGTGTGATATGGTGAGAGAAGCTCTTGAAGATGGAAGAGCAGATGAATGTATTGACCCAAGGCTGCAAGGGAAGTTTCCGGTAGAAGAAGCGGTTGCAGTGATAAAGCTAGGGCTTATTTGCACTTCTCAGGTTCCATCAAGTAGACCACATATGGGAGAAGCTGTTAACATATTGAGGATGATCAGATGCCCTTCAGGGAGCTCAGATGAGTTGGGTTCAAGTTGAAAAGAAGGTTAAAGACTAACATGTTTTTTCACCAAGTTCCGGCGAAGAGGAATCCGGTTTGTTCATTTGGGGGTTTTAAGAGAAATCCTTGTTTGTGTTTGTTTTTTGATAATCTCTTATGTGTTATCTTTTGTGTCTGTTAGTTTCAATTTCAATGTTTGTAGCTTCTTCTATTTATTGTTCTTGTAACATTTTTAGGGCTGTATCGGATTTGTCTTCACCGGGTTCCATAATATGGGACTCTTTCGATGAAATCTTAAGTATTATTATGAAAGAAAGCCTGTAGTCTTCATTTCAGGTTCTGAACCATCTTTTAGCAGTCGTAGAAGATAAGAGCTTTCTTGTGAGACAAATAAAAACTTAGGGTTGAGAAAAACAAGAATCAAGATAAAACTTAGTGACTTCGTGTGATGATGCTCTCTGAACAAAGAGAGTATAAAATAACTTAAGAAGCTTCATTTGTTGTAACCATGTGCATGGGACTCTGTGAAAACTCAACAATTTAATGGGTCTGATCTTTTATTGGATTATGGGAATCGAAGAAACGTCTCAAGAATCTGTAATTAAAATACATTATTCATTAGTATCTTTTTGAGGGATAATATAAGTACATTTTTAACAGAAGAACCCTAGTTTCAATGGCCGATAAAAGAGGAATGGAGCATGCCTTGTCTGAAACAGACCACGTTTTTCTCTCTTGGAGTTGGGAAAGACGAAATTAGTACTACAATCTACGTTGTCTAGCCTCGGTAATTTGCAACATTTTGACATTTTAACTCATAAGTTAAAAATCCATTTCAATATTGTACATGATAGCATTAAAGTGAGATGGCATCTAACGTTTTGACTTTCTAAGCCAAATATGCTAACACTTTTTTTTTCCATTTGAAATGGAACCTGAAAAAATAAGTTACTTAAGGGACATTTTCCATTTATAATTTTTTTCTTTTTCCATATACAGCTTATTATTATATTACCGATCAATTCTTCGGTTTATAACTAGGTTGGAGAAAAAAATAATTCATCTTTCTATACACATTTTTTCATGTCATTAATATATACAGCTTATTAATATATGAGTTAATTCCTCTAGGTTAGCTTATACAGTATATATGTCATTTTCATTTATTGGATTATTTCCAAAAAAATCCCAAAAAGGAACCTTGTATAAACCAAAAAAATAAAAAAATAAGATTGTGAAATGTTAAAAAAAAAATATATATAATGGTGATCATAATTAAGCCATAACTTAAGAGTCTTAGATGGTGATGCCAATAATTTAGAGGTGGTTGATTAAGTGTAATCATTCACTTCCGTAAGTCCGATCGTGAAATGTCTTGTGCTGCTAAATGTGTATCGCTTGTCAAAGTCATAAACAATGAAACTCCTTGGCCCCTTTAGATTAGCTTATTGTATGTCATTTCAATTTATTGGATTCTTTCAGAGAATTCATAAAAAAGAAGAAAATAAACATTGGATCATTCATAGCCCATAGGAACAAAGGCCTATACCTTCCATATATTTACGGGCCTTAAAATCTAAATCCAATATCCAAATCCATATAAATGATCCAATCAAACAATCCATAATTTTCCATCACGACCATGTTTTATTCATTTTCTCTCTTTTCCATCTCCGGAGATCGACTCCGGAATTTTCCGACGGAGGTTATGAACTCTAATGCAACTTCTGGCAGTATCAGCTATAGGCTTTGCACTATGATCACTAACAGAAGTTTTAAATCCACCTACACTTTTGCTTATTGTGGTGTTAATGAATGCATAATTGCATATAGATCTTACACGGATTAAGTTGTCTACTTGTCTTGATTCAAATCCTCTATACTACAATAGCAACAAAACTAACAATGTTCTTTGATTAAACAAATCACTATAACCAACCAACTTTGACCATTTTATTTACATTTATATCACCAATCCAAATTCCTAAAAAATGTTCTGTATTAATAACAAATGTAATTTGATCATCCATAAGGGTTTCATAATCAAAACCCAAAGAGTATAAATAATTTACAGTGCAAATCCTTTGACAATCACTGCTCATTGACCAGTCTGCACCAACCACGAATTATTCAACTGTGACATAGCCGTTTCCCTAAAACTCTTGACCTTAACCAAACAGAAATGGGTGCAAACCGTACCCATACCCGACCGGACCCGGGTCGTTTTCAATAGATAACAAACCGGCCCAGTATCCGATCCTCTTCCTTGCGCCACAATCCCCCACGCGCTTGTATCTTCCCCACACGCGCCACCATCGTGATCATCATCATCTGCTATGTCACCGTCTGCGAGCTTCTCCACCAATATAACTCCTTCCGGCGTCCTCTCTTCTCCTCTACCCCACTTTCCTTCCATCTCTGTCCAATCCTCCGCCTTTGGATTCGTTGCCGTCGTCGTCAAACCACCATTAGCCTCCGCGTATAAATGCATCAATAACGGCGACTCTCTAAGATTCTTCACGATCTCAACCACCGAATCTCTCAACCACACATCTAGCTTCTCCCTCGACACAACAGATCCACCGCGTTTCCTTCCACCGATCCTTTCAATCTTCACCGCCGCAGACGGTGGTGACAAATCCTCCATCGACATCGAAATCTTCCCGATCGCACACATATTCCGTCGATTCGTCACTGGAACAACACATGACGATCGAGAATTCAAATTTAACGTGCGACGATCACAACGAACGGCGCATGCACTTCCTCCTCCGCAACAAATCCTCGCAGACGTCGCCATCTTCGCCTACCGGAAGATTCAATTGCAGAGACGAATAGGAATCGGAGAAGATATGCTGCGATTAGATTGGAGATTGCTTCACGCTGACGAATTCTCTTATAGAGTCAATCACACCAATGGTTGCTTTTAAGAATACGTTTTACTGACGCAGCCACACACAATCCAATGGCAATGATGAATTATTAAATACCTAATTTTTTTATTTCTCCAGCACGGAAGTTGTGTAAGTTGTTTGATCGGACGGTTGAGATTTAGAGATGGTAGAAATCGCGTTTATCTTATTCTTCACGTTATCCTCAAAAGTCTGAGGTGGCTTAAGTAGGTGATTATTCCCTGTAAAGTGTTGACGATATAGACTAATTAGATATCAGATATGGACCGTTCGATGTAAATCTAACGGTTGCTATTACGTGAAGCCGGTACGAGATGGAGAACGTGGCGACGCGGTTTAGCTGTGTGCATGGCTTGGGCGGGCACACGCTGGTACTGGATTTAAATTGTGGTGAACACGTGTTATCTCTGTTATTTATAATCTAGACCATAAGATACGCCACGTCAGATTCCACGGTGGACAATGTCTTTTAGAATAGATTGGGCCCGTCGTTTTTTATTTTTGAGGAAAGTTTCGGCCTTTTCGGTATGGCCCAGACCACTAAACTATTGTTATACTTATGTGCGTTGATCTTTCGCATATAAGGATTGGATCATTGGACTGAGGTTTGGAATGTTAGGTGCGTTTTACGTTTCTCCTGCCATAAACTACACAAAGACAAAAGCACATGCAAAAACAACATAAATATGCATCAACCTAAGGTTGCGACACAAATCGAGCAACTATGCAAAACGCTTAAAGCCATGAAGCCTTAGAGATTGACAAGTAGATCAGTCAAAGTTTACGTGGCTTAGTAAAATTATATACTTTTGTTTGCTAAGAAAATACTTTTATATACTTATCTGAATAAATCCACCTCTCGCTTTATTTCTATTTTCTAGTGTCTACATATATAAAAAGATCATGACGACCACCGTTATTATCATTATCTTCGTTGCCATCTTCGCTACGACTCTTCACGACGCCAGAGGAGCAACCATGGAACCGTGTCTCGAATCAATGAAGACTGCTTCGCTTCCTGATCTTCCGTATGCTTATGATGCGCTAGAGCCAGCAATCAGTGAGGAGATCATGCGGCTACACCATCAGAAACACCACCAGACTTATGTCACTCAGTACAACAAAGCCCTCAACAGCCTTCGTTCTGCCATGGCTGACGGTGATCACTCCTCCGTCGTCAAACTCCAAAGCCTCATCAAGTTCAACGGCGGAGGTCAAACCCTAGCTTTAAACGACTAAGTTCTCATTAAATTCTTCCGATAGGTGCTTGTTGATCGTAAGGATTTTGATTTTTTTTTTTCTGTTGCTTTGCTTGTAGGGCACGTTAACCATGCAATCTTCTGGAAAAACCTAGCCCCGGTTCATGTACAAAAATGTTTTTTTGTCGTCACTCCATGTGTCTATTTCTGATGAGTTTAATTGTCTCTTCTAAGGGGTCAAATTGATATATAGGAAGGAGGTGGCAAACCACCGCATGATCCTTTGGCTTCGGCGATCGATGCTCATTTCGGATCACTAGAAGGATTGATCCAAAAAATGAACGCGGAAGGCGCTGCTGTACAGGGATCTGGATGGGTGGTAAGTTTTTTTTCAGAATCTCATTAACAATGTTGGGAACACAATTATTGGTTTTCAGATGAAAGTTTATAAAAATTTCTGACAGAATATCAAAATTCATTTCAATTTGAATTGGATATGTGATGTATATAGGACTCTGTTCGAAATGAAATTGAAAAACATTAATTTCAAAAAAGGTGTTAAAAAGGAAAATCTAAACGGGACAATAAGTTTGGTTAGTGTATAGTGTAGTATTAGAAATATCTATAATTTCATTTTTGTTAATAAACAGGAACTTTTGTATTTCCTTGTGTAGATAAAACCAATGTTTATATTTTCTTTGTTTTATAGTGGTTTGGATTAGACAGAGAGCTTAAGAGACTTGTCGTTGAAACCACAGCCAACCAGGTAGATTAATGTAGTGATTAAGCTAATTTGTAACATGGTCTATCTCACAAGGATTTGGGAAAAAGAAAAGAAAAAGATTTGATAGATTGGTCGAACATACAGGATCCATTGGTGACTAAGGGATCACACCTAGTTCCTCTAATTGGGATTGACGTGTGGGAGCATGCCTACTATCCACAGGTACTCTAATCTCAATTATAATACTCCTTGATTTGATATCAGGTAGAGTAATATCGGTTTTATTAGTAAAAGAACTGTTTGATTGAATATTAACATTGATCAATGGGTGCGGGTAATGCAGTACAAGAATGCAAGAGCGGAGTACTTGAAGAACATATGGACTGTAATCAACTGGAAATATGCAGCGGACGTCTTCGAGAAGCACACTCGTGATCTTGATATTAACTGAGTTTTATATGTCTGTAGTAGCTTTTGTTTTTTGGGTTTCTTGTCTTGTTGATAAATACGGCAGTACCGAAGATGCAATATTAAGTTTAAGATGCTATGTATGTACCTTGGAAAATAACGTTTGTTAAGCTTTTTTTTCTTGTTTTAGAAGTAAAAATAAAAATAAATCTATATTTCTTTTGCTCTGGTTTGACTAAATGAAATATTTGTAAATATATAAGATGTAACAAATCTATAAATATATAATAATTAAAGTTTAATATTTAAGATTATATAAATGAAATTTCCGGAGCAGTTTTTTTAGTTTTCTTCCATAAATCAGTACTCTTAAAATTGAGTAGATTATTTTTTTCTTCTTCTTAGCATCTCACTTTTATTAGACTGTAAAAGGGTGGTCCAAATAGTTCGCCAACCAACTTGGTGTTACTGTAAAAGTTTGATATATTGGGTACATCGTAGAAGCATGTCTTGAGAGCATATCCGCAGCACCATCATTTTTCTCCTGATTCACATGTCCCATAAAAAATTACGGTAGTTTCGACATCCAGTGACGTATATGATATATGCATAGACACGATTAGTTTTCAACATGTAAACAAATTTTTAAAAAGTTTTAGTGAATTAATTTCTCAAAGTTTCAATGTACTGGGCTTGCTCAGGCCCAAATATAACCCATTCCTAATAAAACCTAGAAGAGTCTGCATATATAATAGAATATTTCGCAAATATTAGGGTTCCTGCACTCTTCTTCTTCCCTGTCGCCGCATCAAAGAGAACTGAAGCAATAGGCTTTTGAAGCTCTCTGCATAAACATGGCAAGTTTTCTCCTTCTTTGTTAGATTCATAGTTTAGAACACAGAATCAAGCTCACAGTGATTTTGAAAGCGAAATTGTGTATTGAATTCGAGTTTGCTTTTTATTGCAGACTTTCAAGCGCAGGAATGGTGGCAGGAACAAGCATAACCGTGGTCATGTGAAACCAATCAGGTGTTCCAACTGTGGAAAGTGTTGCCCCAAGGTTCATTCTCCTACATAATCATTTCCCGGTTCTAGATTTGTCTTAAGATTGAAAATGTATCGATCTGGTTTTGGCTCTCTTGTTGATAGGACAAGGCGATTAAGAGATTTATCGTAAGGAACATTGTTGAGCAGGCTGCTATTAGAGATGTTCAAGAAGCTAGCGTCTACGAAGGTATGTGTTGATAGATTCTTGTTATGCATTGTTAATTGTGTATTTGGAATTTTGTTTTGAGACTTCAGAGTGTAATTGGTTTTGTATTTGTATTGCATTGGTAGGTTACACTCTCCCAAAGCTTTACGCTAAGACGCAGTACTGTGTCTCGTGTGCTATCCATTCTCACGTTGTGAGAGTCCGATCCCGCACCAACCGTAGAGTTCGTACCCCACCACCTCGTTTTGCCAGACGCAAGGTAACCTCTCAGTACAATGAATCCATTCGTGTCCTTCAGCAAATTTGCTTAAATCAGTCTTAGATAAAAGGTCTTGGTGGCATTTTGATAATAATGGTTTGAAAGGTGAATTGGTTTGAAGCGGAATTATGTAGTTTCACTTTCTCCAAATACAGCAATTATATTCGAATGTGAGCTCGACACTGTATCTCATTGTTGTAGTTGTTTCATATGATTGTTGTCCTGTTCCAAACCGTGACACTTTACATGCTACGTTTTGTTTTGATGGTGAATGTAGCTTCTTTAATGTTATGTTGCAAGCTTTTTTTCTGAATTGTCTCAAAAATGATTAATTCTCAGGAGGATACACCCAAGCCTGCACAACCTGGTCAGGCTCCTCGCCCTGCCGGTGGTGCTCCTGCTGCTCCTCGTGCCTGAAGACTTCAAGAAGCTGGCAATCCGAAACTTCTTATATTCTAGTTTCAATCTCTCTTTTGTCTGAAATTTTTGAAGATGTTTTCTACATTTTGTTAAAGATGATTTCGCCATATTGGAGCTTTAAACGTTTCAGACCATTTTACCAGTTGATTTGACCAAGATTTTTCCTCTTTTTTGATTTTTGCAACTTCATACCTTCTTTTCAGAGAAATATTTAATGACCGAAGCTTCGCTCGTTCTTAAGCGATGCTAAGTACTTGTATCTCCCTACTTAGCATAAAGCAACAAATAATATAGTCGAGTGTTGGGTATGATTGCTTTGTAAAGTATAATCAGAGGCTTAAAAAAATCTCTAAACTTGATTATAACAAAAAGTTAACTATGCAAATTTTCCTTGGCAATCCTAACAAAATGGGACATGGGACAATCTGTTTTAAGAGCATTGGGAATAATGTGAGATCTGCTAGCAGCGTAACCCTCCTGCAAAAATCCAAGGAGCAGAGCTTTTTAACTTTGTACCTTCAGATCAGTTTCTTCAGAGATCAAAGCTGTGAGAATCTAACTACTATTTACCTTAACTAGTGCACTCATCATCTTCTTCAACGGAGGTGAGTTCATCTTCGCACGGCTCGCCATCTAATCACGAAAACAAATCTTTTATCATGTAATGTGAATGAAATGCGTCTATCTTATCAATGAAATTAAAATCATGGTTTTAGAGGACCTCATCCATTTTTGTGTATCCAGGTGGTAGTCTGGGATCACTTTCTTCAATCATTATACTGAGAAGCTTGTCCAGATCCATGCCAGTGCCTTCACTGACCCATCCCCATTCCTTTGCCAATTCCAGCATTTCCGTAACATAGGATGCATCATGAAGCGGTCCGAGCCACATTGGTCCTGACACAACCAGTGAAGAAGAAGCCTTTGTATCACTGCAGGGACATCCCATCAAACCAAGTTCATCGAATCTCAATGTATGAGAATGGCCACATAGATTACAGTGCGTGACAAAACCATAGTTCCTACAGTTAAAAGACACAAAACAACTCCAATTAGAAACGCAACATAACCAAAACTCAATTCCTTTCGAGTCAAATTCTAAATGTAGAAACAACCTGTCCTCATGTAGCTTCCCACGGTGAACCCTCAGCATGACTCTAAACACAGGTCCGTGATAAGAATAGTACGAGAAAAGAGGCGTAACATGATAACCAAGCAGAGCAGCTTCTCTCACTGCTCCACCTATAAGCATCCGCAGCCCAATCTCATTCCCAAACGGCATTGGTCGAATAAATGCTCCATAAGCTGCTAAAGAACTACACCAAAACAAACCAAGAAATTTTTCAACTTTCAATCTCCTAGTCCCTAAATCATATCATGATTCCTAAAATACCACAAAGACTAATGGTATTGCTTTCACTCACTTATAAGGTCTGTGACCACCAGAAGAGTAACCATCAGTCGACGTCAAGTAAAGCAAACCACCCAATCTCAATGCATTAAACGCATCTCTCAAAAACGAAGAATCACTTCCAAACGAATCAATATCAATCATATCGAAGAAATCCGCAACCATATATCTCTCAATCATCGCTTTATTAGCCAACATATGAGTCACAACCCATCTCCTCTCATCTCCAGTACCTCTCTCTACTTTACTCAAATTATCCGTAATCACTCTCCGATTATCATCATTTGCGTCGTTCGCCATCACGAAATCAGCTTCAGCTTCCACAAGATAACGAAGCGACCTAATTCCACATCCGCACATTGCGTCGAGTACCCGTAAGCTTCCATTAGATCTCTTGTATAGCGTCGCTGACAAAACACCGAGGTCTCGTCCTCTAGCGCTTTCATGGCGGAAAAATGTCTCTCCCGTTTCAAATTCGAGATTCCTCTCAATTTGAACCTCGGATTTCACTAAAATTCGATCAAAACTACATTTCAAGCTCTTGAATCGACATGAATCTGGAGATTTACATTTAGGGTTTTGCGATTTGTGCACAGTGAAGAAGGAAGAAGAAGATAGGGTTTTAGGAGAGAGAGTCAACAACATAGCGGGAAAAAAAAAATCTGATTGTTTTGCTTGATTTTTTTTTTTAATCGTCTATCTAAATTAGTCCGTCCGATATTATGCCACGTGTACGGAAGAGATAAAAACCTCGTATTAGTAGGCCACGTCGTCAATCTTATGATTAGTTGGGTCCCACTTGTGTAATCGTCTATACTCGAGTCCACCTAAAGATACGATACACTTTTTTCCCTTTCATGGAATTGAGTTTCTACTGTTTCTGGAATTCTGGGTTTTGGAATTTGGAGAAATTAGGGTTTTTGTTGAATCATTCAAAAACATTGACCATGAAGATCATAGAGACTAAGAGTCTCCAACAAGAATGAAGAAAATCTATTTTTTTTCTTGGGTTGAAAATTATTTGAGAGGAGCAGGTGAAGTTAATTTTTTTCTCATTGATACAAAAATGGCAGATTGTTTTAGAGTCTCCACTATTATGAACCTTCCATAATTTTTTATTTTATTTTTGCTTATATTATCCCTTAATTTTTTGTCTTGGTGATAATTCTCTTTCTCCCCTCAATTAAAAAAAAGTTTATAGTATCGGTTTCTCTTCTCCTGATCAATGAATACAAATCGGTATTCGTAAACAATCCCTTCCGTTTCATTTTACTGACTCATATCTGTTTTTATCTGGGTTTTTATTTCTTTTCCCCTTTGTGTTTCAAAAAAGTTTTTGGTGTAACGTTTATTATCCATAAGATCCAAAAAAAACTAAAGCTGGAAATTTTGTTTCGAGGTGAGATAATCTTTGCTTAATCTTTAGGAATCCAATGAATACAAGCTTAATTTGCCTCTTAATCCTCGTTATCGGAGAAAGCAAAATGATGTTTCGTGTGAATCTCGTTTTTTGATTTTTGGGGTTTTCTCTTTTGTCTTAATCCATCTTCGTGGTCCTTGTGAAGCTTAAAGATGAAAACCAAAATGTCATATTTTTTTTCGTGTGAAAATGTCGATTCGTTACAAATCTTAAACCCTGTTCCAAGTTTTGATTTTTTTTGTTTGTTTGTTAGCAGGAATTAAAGCTTCTTGAATATTCAAAGATTAGCCCAAAGAATCTCTGGACAACTGGTCTAAAACCGCAGGTACGCCTTTCACTACTTAAACCTCTCAATTTTGTCAACAAAAAAAAATGATTTTGGAAGAGACAGAGCTGAGACTTCTGAGCTAATAGTCATTTTTTCCTAAGGTATAATCATCACTCACGCAGGATAGTTTAGCTGTTTTGTTTTGTTTTCCTTTATAAATATTCGATTTTGCTCTGAGAAGCTAAACATTAGGGTACCTACCTAACACTGAATTCACTATTGGCATGCTCTGTTTCATTTTTTTATGTCTCTTGCTTAGGATGTAATCTCACTCACTCTCTGGATTAGCCTCGATTGTTCTTAATCAAATTTGGGAGCTCTAGTTATTAGACAATCAACTTTTACCTTGACTTCATTTTTTTCTTTTTCTCTGTCTAATGTGATGACAAAAAGGCCAATTTGAAATATTTTGTAATTCTGTTTGTTCTGTTGTTTGTAGATATCATAATTATATAAGGGGCTCATTGAGTTGTTGAGGATTCCTGTGTTATCACTCTGATGTTAGTTTGAAGTTATGCGCACATGGGTGAAATTCAAGAAAGATTGTCAGTTTCATCATCTTCGTCTTCTTCATCATCCTCATTGTCACTATCAACGGCACTACCTAAAGGAGATTCATTGCCGATAGATGCAGATTCTTGGATGATTGCAGAGGAGAGAGCTCATGAGATACTTTGCACTATCCAACCTGCCCTTGTTTCAGACAGAAGTAGGAATGAGATCATTGATTATGTACGAACTCTTATCATGAGTCATGAGGGAATTGAGGTTAGAAACTCCGCTTCTCTTTGCTGACATGTTAAAGATTTATGCTGTTTTGTTAACTTTCTATGGGAACTTGTTTATCTACAGGTCTTTTCATTTGGTTCAGTGCCACTAAAAACCTATCTCCCGGACGGGGATATCGATCTGACTGTCCTAACTAAGCAAAATATGGATGACGATTTTTATGGACAATTGTGCAGTAGGCTTCAGAATGAAGAAAGAGAATCTGAATTCCATGCAACAGATGTTCAGTTTATCCCTGCACAGGTCTCTTTGTTTATTTACTTTTTGGTTTCGTTTTTGTATTTTCTTGGTTGCCCAAATTTTCCTTAAGAAAGTTTGCTGATATATGATAGGTCAAGGTCATAAAATGCAATATCAGGAACATTGCTGTTGATATCTCTTTTAATCAAACGGCAGGTCTCTGTGCTTTATGTTTTCTGGAGCAGGTACTATCAGCTATTCAAAATCAGGCTCCAGAGGTTTACTAAACAGATTATTGCCTAGCTTTGATTCTTAGTTGTTGGTTAAACTCTGGTTTTATGTATTCTCAGGTTGACCAACTCTTTGGGAGAGATCATCTTTTCAAGCGTAGCATCATCCTTGTCAAAGCTTGGTGCTATTACGAGAGTCGAATTCTTGGTGCTAACACTGGATTGATCTCAACATATGCATTGGCAGTACTAGTTTTGTACATCATCAACCTGTTTCATTCATCTTTATCTGGCCCTTTAGCGGTAATCACTCTTTTTCTGAACCTTCAGCATCCTCTACATATATGCAAAAGATGAGAATATAGCATTGTCTTTCAACAGGTTCTGTATAAGTTCTTGGATTACTATGGTTCATTTGATTGGAACAACTACTGTATCAGTGTCAATGGTCCTGTGCCAATATCGTCCCTTCCAGAACTTACAGGTAAGGATGATGCCAAAAATCACAGATACTTCTCTTCGTGGCATTTTCTTGGCGCTATTTGACGTTTTAATTTGGTTCTTTCTCTTTCTATCTTTCCAGCAGCATCTCCAGAAAATGGGCATGAGTTATTACTTGACGAGAAGTTTTTAAGAAACTGTGTAGAGTTATATTCTGCTCCAACTAAAGCTGTTGACTCAAATGGTCTTGAGTTTCCTATCAAACATCTCAACATAGTTGATCCTCTAAAATACAGCAACAACCTCGGCAAAAGTGTTACACAAGGTACTCTATTGATAAAAGTTATACAACCAATATAGCAGTTGTCAAATATTAATTATTTTAAAAACATTTTGTTAGGAAATGTCCAACGAATAAGACATGCTTTTACACTTGGAGCTCGAAAGCTAAGAGATGTTCTTTCACTACCTGGTGACACCATGGGATGGAGATTGGAGAAGTTCTTTCGTAACTCTTTGGAGAGAAATGGTAAGGGACAAAGGCAAGATGTGAATGATCCCGTTACTGCTTTCGGTACTGGAAGATCAGAATTATCTGAACTTAGTGGAGATTTCGATAGTTCCTTTGGAAGACTTGTGTATGGGCAAATGTATCATGGGCATAGCTTACCTGGAACATTTCAGCATGGCTATATCCCGGTTAGTTCTCACCTGAGTGGTTGGGATATTGTTCGTCACCTTGTGACTTACCGAAAGAACGAGTTCCATCTTAGAAGTCTCAATGTATCAACCTCTATGCAGCCTTTTCCTTTGCATTCTTTACCTAATGGCTGTCAAAACATGAGAAAGACGAGAGGAACCGGCACTTATATTCCTGACATGGTATGCGATTAACCCCTTTGACGGACATTTTGGCTTAAAAATTAACTTATTGCTGCAAGCTTCTGAATTGCTTCTCAATGGTTGTTGCAGAGTCAACAGGTATACTCTGACAGGTTCAGAGAATCAGGTACTGGAACCTCATCAACGAATCATTTAGAAGCTTCCTCTGAGGCAATAGACAATGATGGAGCCAGTAGTTGCTGCAATCTTTCCGGTGAAGTGTCTACTTCTTGTACCAGTAACAAAGGAGAAGAATGTGTGAGACCAGAGAGTGTGCTGAAATCTCAAAGATCTGCGAATTTGGAGCTTGATGACAATTGCCAATTTCCACCACCAGAAAACCTAGTAGAACCTAGAACTTCAAGCACATTGGTATTGGAAAATGGCAAAGAAGAGAGTATCAGATCCTCCCAAACCATGAACGGCTCTTGACTTTTAGTGACTGTGACCGAAGCTTTGGTTGTTATCTTGACACCTTCAGGATTACTAGGTTCTCTTAACCACATGGACAAACTCTATTTAGTATTCAAAACTCTATATAGGATTCAAAAGATCCATCAGGAACTTGTTTTGACCAATGTTTCATTAGAGATCTCTTCTTCATTGTTGGTAGGTCAGAATATACAAAAGTGGTATAGATTAAGAGTTGATTTGGCATTTGTCTTTTCTTTGGAATCAAGATCCTTCAGACTTTTTATCTAAATTTTTATATGAGATTCAGTTTTACTTCTTGTCACTTCTGGCAATTTGTTTAGAGAGTGACAAACATTTAAAGTTGTCCGGGTAACAACAGGTTTCACGTTTTACAAGATACACGAGTATACAGAAACACAAAGGCAATCTCTGTTCTTTGGGATTTGAATGCCTCACAATAAAGAACTATACATCAGAGTGTGATACTGTCTGGGGAGTGAGAACGTACATATGACAGTCGTGTGCGTCAACTTGAGCTTCAAAGGAGCCAGAAGTATTCTCTGTTACATCTTTGTGCTGCCACAAATCTCTTACTGAAACGCTAATGGTAGATTCAAGACCGATCATATCCCATGATGCTGTAATAGTTGCTGGCTCAGAGCAACGGTTCCAGAGAGCAACTACCATACGGTCACCAGATAAAGGTCCTGACCACACCTGCAATGAAACAGTTATCACCAATTTGAGTCCTTGAGTTTGTTTTTTCTGCTTTCTCTATGAGTTTGATAATTCTGTGACTCCCAATTCATACCTGCTGACAATCATTTTCTCCATTGGCTTGAATTTTCCTTCCTTGAACACCAAGTGGGTCTGCAACCAGAAATGTTCTCAGATTCTCGGTCTTGGACAATGGATTTGTGGAAAATCATGTATGCAGTGAAGCTAACAAGTAAAAGAATATTGAAAGTTCACCTTGGTTAACAGCGATAATCTCCTTATTACTCAAAATCTCCAAAGTTTCAGCGGTCATGTTTCTTACATCACAACCAATCAAGAGAGGTGCCTGCAAGAGAACCATGGGGATGAGATGAGAGATCTAGGATATAAAGAAAACACCATGAATTAGTTACATACCTTCATCAAAGCCCAAATGCTAAAATGACCTCGATACTCCTCGTATGTCATCCCTCCATTCCCTATTTCCAACATATCCGGATCTAATGCAATGGAAACAAATGTGATCAATCTTCAAATGTAATAGTTGTTACTCCAATGGAAAACATTTTTTGAGATCTTAAATGATTGTTTACCATTCCAACCACCAGGTCCAGCATATGCAGCCCACTTGTTATTCAAATCAGCAATTGTAGTCATACTTCATAAACAACAACAGAAAAAGAGAGTAAAACAATCAGATCATGATTCAATCAAAGTAATTCCCCTCCTACCAACTTAATGTCCATCTACACAAATCACAAGATTATGCTAAGAGATATCCACCTTGCCCATGTATCGTTGATGTCATCGGTTGTGCGCCAACTGTTTCCAACTTCTTTTGCCCACAAGGCAGGATCATCAACGCCCCTACAGAAAGTAGCAAAATACAAATTAATAACTTGGAAGAATGCTGTGGGTTTCAAATTAACTCGTCCTGTGTGAAGACATTTTGGACGTGTAGTTGTGTACCATTCACATAGTGAATAGAAGATTGAGCGGCCAGTTGCGTTTAGAGCATCACGCATTGGAGGGTATCTGGAATGTGGAAACCAGAATCCGTATCAAGTGATTCAGAAAATTATACCATAAATATTTTGTGAGTAAAAGGTACCATATCAAATCATAAAGATCAAACCTTTCGATTGGTTTTATTCCCAGGTTGAAACAATTGTCATATTTCAGATAATCCACGCCCTGGAAATCAAGGCTACCAATGAGAAACCAAGACAAAGATACCACCAAGTATCAAAAACATATTGGTCTTTGTTTGTAATTAGAAATACAAGATAATCCTCAATAAGGTTCACTTAAAAAGGTTATTGACTACTTTAAATTTTGAACAACATTGGCTGAAAACTAACCCAAGAAGCAAAAATGTCTGCATCATCCACTTCATGGAAAAGGGATCCCGGATGAACTTCACAAGTGAAAACGCTGAAAGAGGCAATATTCAAAACAGTGACATGAGATCATGTCATATAACTTCATCGAGCTTATAAAATAGGTACATGAATATTAACCTACCCAGCATCAGAATATATACCGAGTTTGAGACCCTTTGAATGAACATAATCAGCAAGAAGCTTAATTCCTGATGGGAAGGTTTCAGGATGAGGAACCAATTGACCCTGGATTTCAAGATTTACAAAAGAACGTAAGCATCCAGCGTCTAGTTTAATGTCCTTTACAAAGTCACAGAGAAAAGAACTTCTACATGAAAATCGAGAGTAAAACTTCAGGACATGAGCTCACTACATATAGTATTTTCGAGCATCAGCAGAAATTACCACACAAGCTAGAAGAGCAATGCTGAAGTAATACGAGCGATCTTACCTCTGAATCGCGTAACAAATTGGACCAGCAATCATCTGCAAGAAACCGAAACTTGTGAAACGTTAAAGCAGTAAGGTTTCAAGACTCTCAGATAGAAAATATATGAAGAGACAAGTCAAAGGGACAAATACCAATATTGACATGTATGTATCCTAAATCAGCCAGGCCAGATGAAACCAAAGCATCAGCTGTTAAATTATAAATAAAATATCAGCAACTCTAATGAACATATAGCAAAATAAAATCAGATGAAACATGTGAGTAGCTTTTTGTTATTAGAAGCTATCAAAAGAAAGAAAGTTTTACCAGTTTCCTTTATGACAGTTTCATTGATATTGCAAGCAAAGAAATTCCAGCTATTCCATCTGTCGATTAACAAAGCACAAGTCCAATCAGAGTGATTCAAAACTCTTAACTTGTAAGACAGATTCAAAGTTTCAAACTTTACAACAGAACAGAGACAAAACCCCATAAAAATTGTTCCTTTACATGTAAGGAGAAACAAGCCACGAAAATCAAAATCCAAAGAGCTAATTCCTTGAACCTACCCCATTTGTGGAGTTCGAGCAAGGCCATTGTTGAGCTGCAAGCGTCCGTACATAGAAGTATCATAGATCGAATTGAAGGATTTGCTGAAAACTAATCCACCAGTATTGCTCTGCAACAATGGAGCTTTGACTCTCCCTGCGATCGACTGAGAGACCAAAACAGATAAAGAGAAGAGGCCTACGACGAGGAACAAGACTGAATCTTTCATCTTCTTCATAATCACCATCAACGTCTTTTCACTTCTCCGGCGACTTCTTCCTCTATGTGTCTTCGTTGAACCAAACCAAAGTCAAGACACGAAAATGGTTTCATAGATGTAGTGGAGTCGTATCGGTATCTCCAACTCCAATAGTTTAATTTGATAAAATAATAAATATGCTTATGAATCATCACGTTATCATATATACTATCCTATATACTATCGTTTTCATTAATTACAATATTTACTCAGTAATACTACTATAAGTAGTTAATTAGACCATCGGCCATTTTTAAACAAAAAGAAAATTTATTATAAATCTGTCCCATTTAGTTTCACATACGAATTGCTCTTGAGTTTTAAGCATTTATTTAGATTAGATTTAGTTAACGAACGTTTTTCACAAAATGTGACTGACTACATATAAAAACGTTTGAGATTTGGTGATCCAATAATTTTTCAGTTGCAGGTCAATGTTTAAAGTTAATAAGTTTACCACACACTAATACAACACAATCTAAACAAATAGTGAAATAAATAAAGAGTTCAACGGCTATAGAAGAAGAAGCCTAAGAAAGTAAAAACGATAGCAAAAACGATGGCTGTCATGCCTAAACCTAAACCAGATTTAGGCTTGGTCAATGGGGTGGAAGGTCTCCACACAGTGTCTCCAGGAACATCCTCGAGGAAGATTCCTTTAAATGCCAACAGCTCTCGAATCCGATCGCTTCTCCTGAAATCTTTGCTCTTCCGGGCCATATTCCTTTCTTCAATCCTCTGCAAGACCTCTTCTTCTCCCATTCCTGCTCTTGTTAATGCCTTTTGTTTCATGTCTTTCAAAAGCTCACCGTAGCTTAGAGTCGTGAGCAAACCAAGCACATCAAGAACTTCCCTCACTGCCTTCTCAACCTCGACCAGTGACACTACCAGCGACATCCGCTGCTTCTTCTGCATTTTCTTGAGCTTGGAGATTGAAACGTTGATGAATTTCAATGCGTCTTGAAAAGCACCAGTGAGTATATGGGCAGTGTTCAAGTCGTTTTGACATTTTTGTTTCAAACTCACTTTTCACCTTCTTTATCATCTCTTTGGCTTCTGCAGACTGTTGAGTCTTTCCAACATCTCCACTCATTTCTTCTCGATATGGCGATAGAGCTTTAAAGTTAAGAAACATTCATACCGTTTTCCCTTAAGAGATGCTAAAAAATATTGTGAAGGCACCCACCTGATAAACACAGTATAAAGCATCCGATGAACTCTCAAGCTGCGAAACCGAATAGTTGAGAGGAGAACGGTACTGTGCACTCATCAAGAAATGTCTCAAAGCCAGTGGATGATAGTTAGCCGCGATCTACACAGATTCAACAATTTTGCATTAGCCGTGAGAAAACACACACTCAATTTATGATATTGAAACAAATAAGAAACTTACTTGTCTAATCGTAAAAAAGTTGTTCAATGATTTTCCCATCTTCACATTGTTGTTGGTGACATGCCCGTTATGCAACCAGTAGTTCACACCACTATCTTCACAAGCAGCACATGTCTGGGCGATCTCATTTTCATGGTGCGGGAATTTGAGATCTGCGCCACCACCATGAATGTCAAACCTCGGAGACAGGTTAATGAGCACTCATGGCACTGCACTCGATGTGCCATCCTGGTCTTCCATGACCCCAAGGGCTCTCCCAACTTGGTTCACCAGATTTTGCAGCCTGCATAAAAATTTCAGCATAAACTCCAGCTGCTCTAGTTTAATAACTGAAATAAGAATTGAACAAAAAGATTAAACTTGTCAAACCTTCCGTAATGCAAAGTCAGCAGGATTACGCTTCCTTGAGTCAACAGCAACACGCTTACCAGCTTGAGTATGATCCAGCCGTTGACCAGATAACTGACCATAACTCGGTGATTTGTCCACTGAGAAGAACACATCACCACCCACAGCATACCCACATCCATTCTCAATGATCTGTACCAAGGAAGCATCATCATTATACCACCATATTTTAACAAAGAACATTGCAGGAAACCAAACAAGAAGAAAAAAGACAACAAACCTTTTCTATCATCTTAATGATCTGTTCCATATGATCACTGACACGAGGCTGGTGGGTGGGAAGGAGGCACTGAAGAGCAGCCATATCTAAAAGATACTCCTCGCAAAAGCGATTACTCAAATCTAACGGCTTCTCTCCACAGTTTTTAGCCTTTTCAATTACTTGCAGGTACAGTATTCAGAGTTTGATAAACAGGAGGATTATTTGGTGTTCATTGCTCTAGTTTCAAAACGCAGAAAAGGATACCAGACCTTGTCATCAACATCTGTAAAATTTCTGACATAAGTAACTTGATAACCCAAGTGCCTTAAGTATCTGCATAATCAACCAGTACACTAGAGAGATAAATACCAGCTTCAAATGTCTCTAAGCTTAGTACATTGTTAATCGAAGCTAACAATAGACAAAATTAGTTTTAAATTGTTGGGATTTTTCCCCAAATTCGTGACCTAAAGAAATTCAAATTAAACAACAATCCTACGGCGAAAACTATGGAACTGACCTGTAAAGGAGGTCGAAGGACACGGCGGCACGAGCGTGGCCAATGTGGCTATAATCGTAAGCGGTGATACCGCATACATAGATTCCGATTTTGCCGGGATTCATCGGCTTATAAACTTCCTTCAGTTGAGTCATTGTGTTGTACAATGTCAAATCCGGTTTCTCCACCTCCATCTCCGACATCTCTCCGTCGCTTGGAAGAATTTCTCAAAAACTCTGATGATTTTTCACTTCTCCCGGGTAAAGCTTTCACGAGCTCAATTTTTACCGGCGGCAGCGTCGAATTTTGTTTAGGAAAATTGAAATTGCTTAAATAGCCCTAGATTTTTCTAAGATTTCCATTTTTCTATATAGGAAAATTATATATGATTTTCTGACCCCCAAAAAAATATATTTGACTCTAAAACAAAGGAAATAAAGGAAATTGCTAAATAACCTTGATTTTAGAAAGATTTCCATTTTTCTATTTAGGAAATAATCTATGATTTTTTGTCTACCAAAAAATACAAATTTATATGGCTGCGAATATTATTGACTTTAGTTGATCTCTGAGATGTACAAAGAAAATCTCGTATTAGCAAATACACACTAGTAATTAAGTAAACAAAATTGGACACCTCATATATCATCAGATCACTAAACTCCCACGTAAACACATTAATAGTCACAGACTCACAGCAATATTCTTCATTTGTGGCCCCCGTTACATTTCAATCCCCACCACACAACCACATGTATGTTTTGCCAAATTTATAAAAATGTAGCACAATTTGGAATCTCTTTACTTGGAATTTGAGTGAAAACCATAAGATGGGTTTTAGAGCACTGCCTCTTCAACACAGCAGTGGGTTCATCTCCACGACCAAAGTATCCATCTCAAGAACCTCGCCCAGGATTTTCCGGAACCCTAGATGGGTCGTTGTCTCAGCAAAGCAAGAGAAAGATGAGGATAAGAAGAAGAATGAAGAGGAGACTTCGTTGTTTACTCAATTAACGGATGCCTTGGACTTCTCACAAGTTCGATCGGAGAAAGACGCTGAGCTTCTCTACGAGGCTCGAGAAGCCACCAAATCTGGTCGCAAGATGACCCAAGAACAGGTTCGTCTTCTTTTTTAACCACACACTGATGAGTTTTGTATGATACAAATTATATGTGATGACTCGAGTTCTAATTTCTTAACATGAATAAGAAATTCAAACTTATGATAGTATTGTATAATCAAAAATCGAATTATATGTTTTGATATTATTCGTAATGATATGCAGTATGGGGCATTGAGGAGAAAAATCGGAGGAACATACAAGGACTTTTTTAAATCCTACGTTGAAGGTAAAGTCTAGAGAACTATTTAAATTGGAAGAAAGAATGATGAATTTATTTGTTATAATTAAACTATGTGAAATAAACTGTAACCTATTGTTTTAAATACATGTTATAGTGGATGGGCAATATGTGGAGGAGGGATGGGTGGACAAAACATGTAAGATATGCAAAAAGGACACAAAGGGTGAGGCAAGACAAGTGGACAAGTTAGGGAGATATGCTCATGTCTCTTGTCTTCAAAATCCTCCCTCTGGAAATTTCTTCACCAGACTCTTCTCTAGATGATGATGATCAATTTCCCAAATCATATGAATGTGTTTGCTTGTAACTAAATTACTCTTGAAATTTTGTGTGTATTTTTATAGAAATCGAAATTCGTTCTACATACCAAAACAAACATCACGGTTATTTGGGATCTTGTTAAACAAGAGACAGAAGTGGATGTATACATTTTTGGTTTAAATGTTTTCAAGTTTTTATAATGACCCCATTTTCTAAAGATATCAAAGCCTAAACACAATAATGAAGAACAAATTTTGTGTTAGAAGTGTGTAACAGTTTCACGGTCGTCTTGAGTTGTTGCTCCTATGAAACTACCACCATGTCGCCTGCAACGTCATGTTTGTGAGGCAATTAAGTGTTCATCGGTGTATGCTTCTGGAACTAGCAAGCTCTTAAAGGCTAGTGATAAATTTATTGAATTGTTCCATAATATTTTCTTTCTTTCGTTTTTTCACAAACCCACTTCATTTTTCGAGATGAATTTTATGTTTATACATATATAGTATAGTCTGTATAGTAAATTAGACTCATAATAGGCGTTTGTTAGATTTGTCTCAGCACTGTGAAGACTTTTTAAAGATTTAAGTTTAGATATGGTGAATTAAGTACTGAATCATAAAGAACGTGTCCACTCTCATTTTGGTAATTATATTAGACACTTCTTAGTTACTCTTGCATAATTCTGAAAAACTATCTAGCTAGAAATAAAAGGAGAATAAAAGAGACAAGAAAGGAATTGCAAAGGCAACAAAAAATATTAGACAATATACATTTTAACCTTTTCAGCCTCAGATGAACGAAAATTTCACTAGACTGATCCTAGGAACGTATCAAACAAAGCTTAACACTTGAGTGAAGTAACTGAGATAGCGCGCTTGGTGGAACCGTGGAAACACTACCACCCTATTATGTTCACTAATACTCCATTGTATTGAAACATTAATTAACTAAACTACATTGGATCAACTAGACCACATTCATATAGCAAAACAATATCCTTTCAAGAATCTCCCTAATCACCATTTCCATTCGATATATAATTATTTCAATGAGGTTTGGTTTTTCGACTTAGGATTAATATATTAAGTAAGGGCAAATAATTGTCATCTTTCTCTTCCTTATTTTTCGGTAATCTAAATTTCCCGGTATTTTCCCTTAATCATTTAGAAACAACAAGAAATATATAGAATTGAAGTAACAGACAATTGATTCAAGAATAAGGTAGCACCAAAAAAAAAAACGAAAATAAAATCATTCATATCGGGCTCATCTCCACCGTCAATCTACCATTTATTTCTACTCAGAAAAACCTTCCTTGAACCACTCCATCAGTTAAGCAATAAGGAACAGGAAGCATCTCAAACGGTGGAACCCCAATACTTTGGTTAACGAAAGGATGGCTCAGCAGCTCCTCTGCGGTGGCTCTACTCTCCCAGTCATGCACTTTGCATTTCCTCACAAAGTCCCAAGCCATCGATGATAGCGTCTGTGACAAGTAATCATTTCTTCCTCCTCCATTAACCCCCAACATCTCGATTACCATAACACCTAAAGACCAAATATCAACCGCAGACGAAATAATTCGACATGGCCCGACCGCCTCTGGAGCCAAATATGCAGGACATCCCTCGAAGAGAGATCCATCCAATGGATTAGGTCCATTAGGCTCTTTTGCTAAGCCGAAATCAGCGAGTTTGAGTTCACAAAGCTCTCCATGAGTGTAGGTCGGGAAGATAAGCATGTTCTCTGGCCCGAGATCACAGTGAACGTAACCATCTTTGTGAAGATCCTTGAGTCATTCAAGAATCAAGAGAGTGCAGTACCCGACCACGTTCTCCGGTAATCTCCCACCGGCTTTGATTATCATGTCTCCGAGTGAACCATGTGGTGCGATTTCCATGTAAATTGAGCAGATCTTGACATTGAACGGCATGGTTTCGTAATAGACGATAGGGCTTGTGGGTCTTACGATGTTGAAATTGATCGAGTTGAAGTGATGTAAGATCCTCTGTTCTTTCTCGAGATTCTCTGAGTATTTGCGGAGAGATGTTTTCTTAGCCATGAGTAAACCATCGGTGGTTTGAACGAGAGAGATGTAGCCATGCTCGCCTTGGCCGAGACAGCCAAGTTTTCGTAAGGTGATCGGGTCTAACATCCACGAACTCGATCTCGACGACATGGAAGTACAAAATTTAGGGTTGATGTTTTGTTTTGTCTTTTGGTTGAGATTGTGAAGATTACTTCTTTCGTTATCTGTATATATAACTAGATAAGGCCCGCCTATTTAGGCGGGTGTACCCGAAATTTTTCAAATACTCGAACGGGTCTAAACTTGAAAATCCGAAAAACTCGAACCCGACCCGAATAGGTATCCAAACATATCTCAAATATAAGTATATATTAGTTATATTTATACTTATATATAGAAAATATTAGGATGTTTTGGATATTTTAGTTATTTTG
>Ga0041059_1000484_pt1 | contig 30080 bp, 23 predicted proteins | sample AraColnosormetaG_FD_56232 | JGI IMG/M metagenome (GOLD analysis project Ga0041059, IMG submission 56232) | Arabidopsis roots microbial communities from North Carolina, USA - Col MF nosort | ecosystem: Host-associated > Plants > Roots > Unclassified | place: USA: North Carolina | collected...
TTTTTTTTTTTTTTTTCCGGAACATGATCGGTTACTTTTGGCTGGGAGGATTTAATTATTAGAGGGCTCGGAAGTTTTTGTAAGTTAAAGAACTCACTTAAAACCCTGAAAACATGACAGTTAATGGTGATTAGCTCTCAATGTGATGAAAACAATTGGCCCTCTGATTTTGCTGTTGCGGTAATATTATGACTTGTGTACGTTTATAGTCTTTGTAGTCTGCAATTTTGGCATTGAGCTATTTCTCACGAACTTATGGGATCTTATGTTTTGGATTTGGGATTTGTTAACTTATATGATTAGGCTCAATAGTTTCACAGAATATTAAAAACTTGAGTAGGGTTTAAAAAAGAAGCAAAAAGCTCCGATGCCGGGAATCGAACCCGGGTCTCCTGGGTGAAAGCCAGATATCCTAACCGCTGGACGACATCGGATTTGTTGATGTCTATTCTTGTAAATAGTAAATATTTAGTTTTATCGGTTTTGCATCTAATGGACTAAAACATGAACACGAGACGCCGACAAGAATGAATGGGGCAGGCACCAAACATTTGGGTAAAAGTATGCAGTGGGGTATTATTGACAATTTGACCATTACAAGAGCTAATCTTAGGGGGTTTTAGTTAGTAAAGCAAACCCGGTTTAGGAGTAAATATGGAGTGAGAATAGGGGTAATTAAGGGAATTTAAGAGAAGTCATCATCGTTTTCCATTTTTCTTATTTTAAGCGCCTCGGTGGCTATCTCTCACTCCGTTCGCGTCTTCCTCTTAAAGGAAACCTCCTCTACGCGAAATTCGTATTCTCTCATTTCTTCTACGGAGATTTGCATCGAAGAAACTGACTCGCTTGTGGAATCAACAACAAGACGATGTGGCGCTGCGTCTCTCGTGGCTTTCGAGCTCCTGCTTCAAAGACCTCTTCACTCTTTGATGGCGTCTCTGGATCTCGCTTTTCCAGATTCTTCTCCACTGGTTCTGTATGATCTCTCTTCCTTCTCCTTCCGTTTTGTTTATTTTCTAATTCGATCTTATGTAATTCACGAATCATAGTTTTATCCGCCATTCAAATGCGTTAGTAGTCGAGCAAATTGTTGAAAATCGGGGAAAATTTTGATCGATTTGTTTTGTGGTGTTTATTTTGGTTATCTGTTGAGTAGACCGATACGAGATCCTCTTATACGATAGTGGATCACACTTATGATGCGGTTGTGGTGGGAGCTGGTGGTGCTGGTCTTAGGGCGGCGATTGGGTTATCGGAGCATGGCTTTAACACCGCTTGCATTACTAAGCTTTTCCCCACAAGGTCACATACTGTTGCTGCTCAGGTATTTTTCGTTACTAATCTCCTTATACTGTCGATTTTTAAATATAGTTTTGTTTCTTTTTGATTGAGATTATGTTGTCGAAAAAACTGTCAAGGGTGGTATTAATGCTGCACTGGGAAATATGTCCGAAGATGACTGGAGATGGCACATGTATGACACTGTCAAAGGAAGTGACTGGCTAGGTAATCTTAGTCTTCCTTTTGTTTCTTCTCTTTTTTTAGTGAAATGTTTTTTTTTGCTTTTTGTAGCTCTTATGTGATGTGGTTTAGTGAATTGATTAGTGAGTTCTTTCTTGTTTATTTCTTTGTGTAGGTGATCAAGATGCTATCCAGTACATGTGTAGAGAGGCACCAAAAGCAGTCATTGAACTTGAGAATTATGGGCTGCCTTTCTCTCGTACTGAAGAAGGGAAAATTTACCAGCGTGCATTTGGTGGTCAGAGTCTTGACTTTGGAAAAGGTGAGTTGTCTGATGTCTTGCTATTATTGATATTCCTATTTACTTTGTTTTTTAATAGGTCTCTCATATTGGCTTTCCTATTTTTCTGCTTCAGGTGGTCAGGCCTATCGTTGTGCTTGTGCTGCGGATAGGACTGGTCATGCTCTGTTGCATACTCTCTATGGACAAGCTATGAAGCATAACACACAGTTCTTTGTTGAATACTTCGCCTTGGATCTGCTCATGGCTAGTGATGGTAAGTTAATCAAAGTTATTCTCCTTTTACTGTCGCTTCTATTAGTATTTGCCAATTTGGTGGAGGGGTGATGTCAGTAGAATTCAGAACTAGTAGTTGATTTTATGAGGTGGTTGGATGGATCTTATTGATCGATTTAAGGGAAAGCGACTTTGAAGTTAATGCAACATTTCTATCTGATATGCAGGCAGTTGCCAGGGTGTAATTGCACTAAACATGGAAGATGGAACATTGCATCGTTTCCGTTCTTCTCAAACAATTTTGGCAACTGGGGTGAGCTAGTTTCTATATGATACGATTTTTTGCAATAACGAAAATATGCTCACCTGGTGGCTAATGTTTTTCCAGGGGTACGGCAGAGCATACTTCTCTGCAACCTCAGCACATACATGCACAGGGGATGGAAATGCAATGGTTGCACGGGCCGGTCTTCCACTGCAGGTTTTCCACCTGTTTCGTTTTTATTCAAAATTGTGTATGATGTATTTGTCTGTAATTTGTATGCTAATAATCTTATATTTAATAAATTTATGCAGGACTTGGAGTTTGTTCAATTCCATCCAACTGGTATATATGGGGCCGGATGTCTCATCACCGAAGGTTAGTATCATGTTCTCACATACTCGAATTTGTTTGCAATATAAAATTTAATGTGTTTTTCACAAAAAAAATTTGGTGTTTAAACAATTGCAGGATCTCGAGGTGAAGGTGGTATCCTTAGAAACAGTGAAGGTGAACGTTTTATGGAACGATATGCTCCTACAGCCAAGGATCTTGCATCAAGAGATGTTGTCTCCAGATCCATGACTATGGAAATCAGGGAAGGTCGTGGTGTAGGTATGTTCCACTGAAAACTACTTCTTATTTTCAGAGTGAACTCTCATTACATGATATGCTTTGATATTGTGATCAGTCTAGTTTGATTCTCACCCTGGACAACTTTTTGCTGATATCTTCCAGGACCGCATAAGGATCATATCTATCTCCATCTGAATCATCTTCCTCCAGAAGTTCTAAAAGAAAGGCTTCCTGGAATCTCTGAGACCGCTGCCATCTTTGCTGGTGTTGATGTTACCAAAGAGCCAATTCCTGTCTTACCCACGGTTCATTATAACATGGGTGGTATCCCAACAAACTACCATGGCGAGGTAAGAATAAGAAAAGTCATTTAAGAAACTTTGCTGAAATTTGTGTGGAGTTAAGCATGAGATGGATTAGAAGCCTAGCTCTGAAAGTTATTCTGTTAAATCCTGCAGGTAGTTACCATCAAAGGCGATGATCCAGATGCAGTGATTCCTGGGCTAATGGCTGCTGGGGAGGCAGCTTGTGCATCTGTTCATGGTGCCAACAGGCTTGGTGCAAATTCACTGCTCGACATTGTCGTATTTGGTCGTGCTTGTGCAAATAGGGTTGCAGAGATAAGCAAACCAGGTTAGTCTTTTTTGAGGACTGCTGTTATTATAAAAGATAAGTCTCTTCTGATCATTTTTTTTTCTTTATTCGATTGGTGCAGGGGAGAAACAGAAACCTCTTGAGAAGGATGCGGGTGAGAAGACTATTGCATGGCTGGACAGGTTGAGAAACTCAAACGGGTCTCTACCTACTTCAACTATCAGATTGAACATGCAGAGGATTATGCAGAACAACGCAGCTGTGTTCCGCACGCAAGAAACATTGGAAGAAGGTAAACAGTGATCTGAACTTGTTCTGCATTTATTTAATTCTCTCACCTGCAACTGCAATCCATTTTCTTTACAATTTATTACCGTGAAACAATCACAGGTTGTCAGTTGATTGACAAGGCCTGGGAAAGTTTTGGGGACGTCCAGGTGAAAGATCGGAGTATGATATGGTAAGACAGACTCTATTCACATGGGATTGATTATCACACTGTTATAAAATCTGGTGAACTCTTGTTAATCTTGGAAACTATGAATAAAATGCAGGAACTCGGATTTGATAGAGACATTGGAACTGGAGAACCTTTTGATAAACGCATCCATAACAATGCATTCAGCAGAAGCACGAAAGGAAAGCAGAGGAGCACATGCTCGGGAAGACTTCACGGTTTGATTCCTTGCTCAGCTTTTCCACAATGATTGATTATCCCATAATGATGAAACCATAACGTAGTATAAATGAATGCGTGTGTATGCAGAAAAGAGAGGATGGAGAATGGATGAAGCATACATTGGGATATTGGGAAGATGAGAAAGTGAGATTGGATTATAGGCCTGTTCACATGGACACTCTCGACGATGAGATCGACACTTTCCCTCCCAAAGCTCGTGTCTATTGATCGAGCCCATGTTTTTATTTTATCTGTTATCGGAATAATAATAATAATCAGGAACCCCCCAAAAAAAGGGAATTAGGAGAAGAAGACGGAGTTATGAGCTGATGGAGCACAAAGGACTGTTCTGAAACTGGGTTTACGTTTTACACCAGAAACGATGAAAATAAATTGATAGAAAGAGGAAAAAACACTACAATTCTTATTTTCTTTATCAGTTCCTGAAATTGTTACATTCTTTGTTACCTGTTAATTACGCCTTGGTGATATTCATTTTTTTTTTTTAAATCAAAATGTTCGAATTCCGTATCGACCGTGAAAGTTATTTTGCGGTGATAATAGGTATCAGAACACGAGATACAATTTTGAGTTGTGACCATTAGAAAAACAAAATTTGGGTTGTTTTTTCTTGTCTGAACAAAATTTTATTTTAGGTAAATTCGGATCAGTCAAGGCATTTTTTAGGCCTACAAGTGGGGGTAATTTCAAATATTTTTGTTCAATATTTGCGTATCTGAGCGAGTTTTAGATTGGTCCGATCGTCGTCGCTAGATGATAATGTTGGCCGTAGAAAATGTGACCTTTATAATGTATCTCTCTTTAAAAGTCGTCCACTTGCTTATGGCGTATACTAAAAAAGTGCTCTTCCACATATGCAAATTGAAGATACAGTCGGTGAATGTAAATACAAAAATGATCTATGATTACGACCTTGAAGCTTAGAAACTAGCCCCACACCAATTCGACTAATTATGTAGTTCAATATTACACTAACCAACCATAAGATATTATATTTTTCCGCATGCGTGTGTGTTATTCCTAATTAGAACCAATCGATAACAAAATTAGAAAGCTCCACACAAATTAAACTAAACCAGTCGACTTCACCAACCAACCTTATCTATTAACCTGCTCATTTCACATTTAACAATTCCAAAACCCAATCAATTATAGTTAATTAAAAAATTTCGACACAAAGCTGACTTAGCAATGCCTAAAACGCAACGTATGAAAGAGAAATCGAGGAATGTCGTAATTAAATTGTCTAATCTTCATCTAACCTTGTCAATAAAGTAGGGTTTTTACTCACTCATACACCTTTCTTTTTCTTATCCTTATCTTAAAGTAAAAAATCTTTTTCAAATTTACTTTGACCGGTTACGGAACTTATGCTTAATGGGGGAAGATTCATATATATATATATAGACATACAAAACTTATTAGAATATATGGAGTTTTACCCGGAAAAAAAAACTCATTAGAATAAAAACTAATTCTTGTTGTTATTTACTTTTTACACAATGAATTTAACCAAATTGTAGAGAAATTACCTTATCTACTGCTTTTATGTTAATATAGTTCATAAGAAATCTGAAAAACACTATGCACCTAGTGCTGTATATTCAGAGACTGTTGTATGTTTTATGTAAAAACTGAAAGAGAGATGTGTAAGAAGTGGGTCACCAAAGTGAAGTGAGTGACATTTTGACGTGGAGACAAAGGTGCAGTGCAACACAAAAGAGAGGTTAGTCGAAAAGCCAGAGAGATTAAAACGTTGTTTTTTGCATATTTTTCTTTCCCACTCACTTTTTTTTATATAAAAAAACACATTTGCAAATTATCATTTATAAAAAGAAAATACTTTAACTATATCCTTCTTTATTTTCTGTTCAACCAAAATACTTTAAATATCCAACACAAACTCACATTTTAATTTTTGGTGATCGTTGCACTTAGTATGGTTGTTGCACACATTAGAAAAACTAAATTCTATAGGATTCAATTGTTCTAAAATTCTAATTATATATGTGAAAAGATGAAAAGCTGTCAGATTATATTTCCCTTACTGTATGTGTTACTATTAAAAACACTCCAGATTATTTTTTTTAAAAGCTTTGGAAATACTGTTTTATTTTTTTCATTTTTGGGTAATTTTTAAAAGCTAATTTTAAGATTGGTTGCTTCAATTGTGCAAGATCGATCCAATAACAGTTAAAAAGGCCCCACCAGCGATTCCTTTTCCGTGTCATATTTTAGAACTTACATGTATATTGGGCTGATCCATGGGCCCATCTGTCACCCTCATACAAACTATATATAAATTATAACACACACACAGTCTCATATATATATAACAAGTTGTCAATGAATAAATTGACAATACAATTTGAGATTATGTCTTACTTTAATTAATTATTTTATGGTGCGTCTATATTGTATCATGATGTTAATGTTTGGATATATATACAAACAAGTAATTTTCACATCAATTGCACTCTTCTTTTAATTTGTTTGGTAACCATGAAAATAAGACCATCTATTTATTTATCTATGAATGAATAATTAAGGAGGTAGGTGAGTCACTGAGAGTCAAGAGCAGTTTGTGATGGGAAAGAAGATACACATTACAGAGATCAACGGCAGAGATGAGGAACCCTACAGTATGATGACGTCATCGTTGACAGTGGTGGACCCCACCTCTCGGGTCCCTCGAAAAGAGCGGGATGAGAGATTTGTTTTCATTCATACACTTCTCAGTCTTCTGAATCTTCATCACTCTTAAACTTTAGGTTAATTTCATTTTTTGTAAACATATTTTACATCTATCTTAACCCAGATTTATATACGGTACGAATTTATTGAAAATATGGTATAGTTTGGAGGCATGAAAGAAGTAATATCAATATTGACAAGGAAAAGAGCGAGTTTATTTGTCTAGTGATGAAGAAGGACCCATAGCTTCGTCATATCCTCTCCTCCCACTGAGCGTTTCACTCACCAAAAAAGCTCTCTTTAATTTATTTTATCTTCTATTCCTTTATTTAGCAAACATTTTTTTAGTATTTGATTATAAAATCTGTTTAATTTTTGTTTTGGCGCGAGAGTGTGCGTCACGTGAACAAATTTACATTGTTATATCCCAAACGGAGACATTAATATGAACAACCTCGGCCATTATATGTCATATCGTCTTTAAAAAATGTTACACAACATTGTGAACTCAAATTCAGAAACTTGTTAGCGGATGAATCGATAATGACGAGTTCACAATGTAAAACTATGATAACATTCTCTTACACACAAAAACTAATGTGGGAGTAACTTGTACATATCTCTCTATTTCTTTCTTAGGAGACTAACAATTTGGAATTAGATCCAATGATTTCTATAATGTATGCATAAATATGTTATTGGTTAAGAGATGTGGTGTGTTTATATCGGTATTATTACCGTTACAAATATCATTGTCTTAAAAATAACAAAGAAAAATGTGTGGACCCACAATGAAATCAGACGGTCAGATTTTAATCAAACGTTGATCCACTTTCTAGGGCTGACCTTTCTTTCTTCTCCTCTCTTTACCTCTCTCTCTCTTCTAAAATCCAAAGCTTGAGATCCCGCCGTTTCTCTCTGGTCATCATCCTCTTCTTCAGTGACCGCAAATCTGCATGTTTGGCAGTGGTTTTTATAGACCGCCGGGAGGGTTAGATCTAGGCGTTAAGAATGGCTTACATGTGCACTGATAGTGGCAATCTAATGGCTATTGCTCAACAAGTCATCAAACAGAAGCAGCAACAAGAACAACAACAGCAGCAACATCATCAAGACCATCAGATTTTTGGTATTAATCCTTTGTCTCTTAACCCATGGCCCAATACTTCCCTCGGGTTTGGGCTTTCAGGTTCGGCTTTTCCCGACCCGTTTCAAGTTACCGGCGGCGGAGATTCCAACGATCCTGGCTTTCCTTTTCCTAACTTAGACCACCACCACGCCACAACCACCGGCGGTGGGTTCAGGTTATCTGATTTCGGCGGTGGAACCGGCGGCGGCGAGTTTGAGTCCGACGAGTGGATGGAGACTCTTATCAGCGGTGGAGACTCCGTTGCAGACGGTCCTGATTGTGACACCTGGCATGATAATCCCGATTACGTAATCTACGGTCCTGATCCATTCGATACTTACCCGAGTCGACTCAGTGTCCAACCGTCAGATCTAAACCGAGTCATTGACACGTCGAGTCCGCTTCCTCCGCCGACCTTGTGGCCTCCTTCTTCGCCATTATCGATTCCTCCGCTTACTCATGAGTCACCAACCAAAGAAGATCCAGAGACTAACGACTCCGAAGACGATGACTTCGACCTAGAACCACCTCTCCTCAAAGCTATATACGACTGTGCACGGATCTCAGACTCTGACCCTAACGAAGCTTCCAAGACGCTTCTTCAGATCCGAGAATCTGTATCGGAGCTAGGTGATCCGACGGAGCGAGTTGCATTTTACTTCACGGAAGCTCTCTCCAACAGACTGTCTCCTAATTCGCCGGCGACGTCGTCTTCTTCTTCATCTACGGAGGATTTAATCTTATCTTATAAAACCCTAAACGACGCTTGTCCTTACTCCAAATTCGCACATTTGACGGCGAATCAAGCGATTCTAGAAGCGACGGAGAAGTCGAACAAGATTCACATCGTCGATTTTGGAATCGTTCAAGGTATACAATGGCCTGCTCTTCTTCAAGCTCTAGCTACTCGTACTTCTGGTAAACCCACTCAAATCCGGGTCTCGGGTATACCCGCTCCATCTCTCGGTGAATCTCCGGAACCGTCGTTAATCGCCACCGGAAACCGCCTCCGTGATTTCGCCAAGGTTCTGGATCTGAATTTCGATTTCATCCCAATTCTCACTCCCATACATTTACTTAACGGGTCAAGTTTCCGGGTCGACCCGGATGAAGTACTGGCCGTGAATTTCATGCTCCAGCTCTACAAATTACTCGACGAGACGCCGACGATAGTTGACACCGCACTACGGCTCGCCAAATCGTTGAACCCGAGGGTCGTCACTCTCGGAGAATACGAAGTGAGCTTAAACCGGGTCGGTTTCGCTAACCGGGTAAAGAACGCGCTTCAATTCTATTCCGCGGTTTTCGAATCCCTTGAACCGAACTTGGGGCGTGATTCGGAGGAGAGAGTGAGAGTTGAGCGAGAGTTGTTCGGCCGGAGAATCTCGGGTTTGATTGGACCGGAGAAAACCGGAATTCATAGAGAAAGAATGGAAGAGAAAGAGCAATGGCGGGTATTAATGGAGAATGCCGGTTTTGAATCGGTTAAGCTGAGTAATTACGCAGTGAGCCAAGCGAAGATTCTATTGTGGAATTACAATTACAGCAATTTGTATTCAATTGTTGAATCTAAGCCTGGCTTCATCTCTTTGGCCTGGAACGATTTACCTCTCCTCACTCTTTCTTCCTGGCGATAACCAAACCAAACCGATCCGGTATTCTTAGTTTTGTTTTGTTTTCAATGTTATTTTTGGTTAGACAAATATTCAATTGTTAATATACTCCGTGGTCAGAGTGTTTTGTTTTTCTTTTAGTTCGAACGTTGAATTAATTCAGGGGTAGGTTTTGAATTCTCTGAACCTTATGTGTTTTTTGGTAACATCATTTGGATTTGTGAACTAGGTTTAAAAACTGGTCTTAGTCTTGTTGTTTTCTCATTAGATAATTTAAACTGGTTTGCTTCTTTATTTTTGGTTGGATAAAGTGACCGGTTCTGGTCATCTGTTTGAGATGTAATTACTATTTCATAAAATTAGGAAGTTGAAAGCCAAATATATTTGTAACTACTCTTTTATTTGTAATTTTGCTCAAAAAAGTGATGAAATGTAGTTTTGATATATGAATATCTACCATTATACATAAGTATATCTGAACATGGTACAACTTATGAAAGCTAAATGTCAATACTTGCAAAGATATAACAAATACAAGTTACATGAATAAGAGATGTGTGTTGAATTTATAAGTGTCATTTTCTTTTCACTTTAAAACAAACTTCATCTTCTTTTGTTTCTTATGTGTCAAAGTTGCCACAGTTGCTCTATTTGAGTCTTTCAGTGTCAGTCTCAGTCACTGTACTGATTTTACTTTTTTTTGTTGAGTGTGCCAATGATGACATCACTCCCACGTCCTCCATCCGTCTTCTTTTAACGGTCACGTGGCTCCCACCCTCTTTTCTCGATGTCTTTACCGACTTGTTCTAGCCCAACTTACTTGGGCCATTTAGATTTTTTGGTGGCCCAAGTTGCTAAAAGAGGATTTATCATAGAAATCTGAACCCGTTGCAGCGCTCAACACATGTCACAGTCCTGACAAACACGTATTCAAATCCTTGTTAAGTCCCGCCACCTGTCACCAGAGCACCACGAGGCAAACTCTGATCAGGACACCGTCGTACTATTATGTCGGAAGACAGGAAAGCTTAATTAAGCTTAAACCTGACGTATTTAACTTCGTTAACTCTACCTTACTAAAGGGTTTTAATTTAAAACTTATCATCTCCTCGTAAGAATAAAAACTACTTACTCTATAAATTTAAGCTTCAAGAAACCTCCAAAAGCAGAGAAATGATCAACGCTTTTAAGACTATCCGATCACTGCCCTCGAATACCACCGTCTCGTTCTGCTCAACACCATCTCGATTAGGCCGGAAAGTCACTGGAGTTAGTTTTGCCACCACTTCTGATCAGCAAAAGATGGATAAAAAGCCTGAAAATCCAAACGAGAAAACCGGGTTCGTCTCCTCCCCATATGTGTGTAGTTGTTTCTGATTCGTAATTTGGATGTTATTCAAAAAAAATTTCGTTCTCTTCTTTACTTTGATGGAGCAGTGACGTGATGTCGCATTCTTATGGAGAAGGGTACGCAACAAGGTCTGACGAAGAAGGGTTTGGAGGAATCTATGGAGGAAATCAAACACTTCAGAAGGAAAACGAGATCCATGAGAATCACCCTGGTACTCAGAATAGTTAGTTATCATATACACGTTTATTACTACTTATATGATCACTTTTATTGTTTACGATTCTGGGTGTGTGTGTGTGTGTTTTCATGTTATTGAAGATTACGACAAAACGCAAGGTAGCGAATCGAAGGAGAAGGAGAAAGCAAGGAACCAGACACAATCCCACTGCTAAAGAAAAAATGATGATTTAGTGTCTTTGTTCTTTATGCTTTAATAAAATCAGACTTGTGCTCTGTAGTTCGTAGACTCTGGTTAGAGTTTTTTTTTTGTTAATTGCGTTTTTTGACCCGTAACCTTTACCGGGTTTTTGTTGGTTATCCTTATCACTTTTGTAACACTCGTTGAATTAGTAGTTTTTGTTGATTGTTGAACATTCCCTTAATTTGACTGTGTTTGTTTATTTATGAACAAATCTACGGTTTTTTAGTTGAACCGTCGAGGAAAACATTCTTAGATAACGTCAGCAATGAATATTAGCCTGTTTTCGGACTTTCGATTCCGATGCAACACGTTAAAAGTAACGTCAGCGAAGATAAATTTGGTAAATTCATCTGAAACTCCAATGCTGATGGAACTTAGCTGGTGTGTTGCGTGTTCATAATTTATGTTATTAGTAACGTCTTAGAAGTTGGAATATTCACTCCAAGTTCGCACTTCAAAACTTTCAACAAGTTTTTAGTTCTTATCGTACGTCTCAAAACAGAGTTGAGGAGATTTAGCTTCTACTGTTTAGTGTTCTACACTTGCTTCGTACAAAGAATTGAATTTTTATTTCCATAGTTACATGCACATATTTGTATTAACAATCTCTTATTATTGGTTAGTATCATATCTGTAGTTATTCGAACACTGGGGGCAAATTTCATTTAATCAATCACCTAACGAGGCTATGATGCATGATTAACGAACGTTAAAGCCAAAATGTCAAGACTACCCCCTTATTATCAGCTCGCAGTTGGTCAATGCCTCAATGGTCTGAAGTTCAGACTCTGAACTATAATACAAGGTCAACTCAACCCGCTGGTAGTAACGAAAGTACGAAACAGTCAAAAACATATCTTAAAAATTACATAAAAACCGGAAACGAAGTTGCAGAATTTACAGTTTCTGCCATTGGGACAATCATTCGATCTCATCATTATCCTTCTTTCTCTCCATGGCAGAAACTCCTCAACCGTATCTCATCTTCGTCTTCTTCGTCTTCACTCTAACCGTTGCTACACAAACCACCGGTTCGGTTAAGTGCAAAACAAGTTTGCTCCGTTACCCGTTTGGTTTCTCCGACGGTTATCCGATCCGATTCAACTGCTCTGAGATAACCGGAGAGGCCGTGATCGGTGAATTCGCTGTGCAAGAAGTGACAAACTCCAACATCTACGTCGAAATCCCGCCGGTTTGCAAACGCAACATCCGTAAAATCGAACAACTTTTCCGGGAAAATCTTGCTCCGTCGAAATTACAGAACATAATTCTCGTCCAAGGATGCAAGAAACAGAACAAGTCTTCTAATTGCTTAATCCGCAATAAATTCGTTGAAAACCGGTTAAATCTCAGCAAATGTAAATCTCCGGTTAGCTGTCTCGACGGAGCAACAACGACAACTGCCGATGTGATGAGTTTAGGCGACGTTGTGAACGGAAGTGGATGTAAGTATTGGTTCTCTTCTATTTCTCAATCGCAAGTTTCGGTCAATTTGGGTCGACTCAAGCTTGATTGGTGGCTTAAGGGAAGTTGCAGTAACACCACTTGCTCGGAGAACGCAGACTGTGCCAAAGTTAAGCTCGACGACGGTGGACTCGGTCATCGCTGCACTTGTCGTGAAGGATTTAGCGGTAAAGCCTTCACCGTGCCTGGTGGTTGCCACCGATTAGGTTCGTTCCGGTCTTTGACTTTTGTTTTCCAATCTTGACCGACATACAAATACACCAATGGTACAATGACACGTACGCTTTTAGCAAGGAGGAAAAGCTGACTTTTCAAAACTTGGCGGAAGAAATTAGTTGACAATGATTTTTTTTTGATAAACAATAAAACAAAACGATATTTCTGTTCCGACAAAAAAATGAAAAGAAAAGATATTTCTCTTAATTATTTTTAACTGTCATGGTTTCAGTTTACAAACGCAAAGGACTACACAAACTCGTTGTTCTTGGTACTGGTAAGTAAATTACTAATCCTATTATTCGGTTAAGTATCAATTAGTTGCGGTTTAATTAAGTCTCGAAAAGTTGAATGTTTTGTGTTTTTGTTATAGCGGGGATTTTGGTTGGAGTTTTAGTAATCGTGGTCTTGATAGCTACATATTTCTTCCGGAACAAGCAATCTGCGTCATCTGAAAGAGCATCAATCGCGAATCGCTTGCTTTGCGAGCTAGCCGGAAACTCAAGTGTTCCTTTCTACACCTACAAAGAGATTGAGAAAGCTACCGATAGTTTCTCCGACAAGAACATGCTCGGAACCGGAGCATACGGAACAGTCTACGCAGGCGAATTCCCAAACAGCTCATGCGTCGCTATAAAACGTCTCAAACACAAAGACACTACAAGCATTGACCAAGTTGTGAACGAGATCAAGCTTCTTTCCTCTGTGAGCCACCCAAATCTAGTACGTCTCTTAGGTTGTTGCTTTGCAGATGGAGAACCGTTTCTAGTCTATGAGTTCATGCCAAACGGAACTCTTTATCAGCATTTACAACACGAGAGAGGCCAACCACCACTTTCTTGGCAGCTCCGACTCGCCATTGCGTGTCAAACCGCAAACGCAATCGCACATCTCCACTCTTCAGTAAACCCTCCTATCTACCACCGAGACATAAAATCTAGTAACATCCTCCTTGACCACGAATTCAACTCCAAGATATCTGATTTCGGACTCTCTAGGCTCGGCATGTCTACCGATTTCGAAGCCTCTCATATCTCCACGGCTCCACAAGGCACTCCAGGATACTTAGATCCTCAATATCACCAAGATTTTCAGCTCTCGGACAAGAGTGATGTCTATAGCTTTGGAGTTGTTCTCGTAGAAATCATCTCAGGCTTTAAAGTCATAGACTTCACTCGTCCCTACTCTGAAGTGAACCTAGCCTCTCTTGCCGTCGACAGGATCGGAAGAGGGCGTGTGGTAGATATCATCGATCCCTGCTTAAACAAAGAAATCAATCCGAAAATGTTTGCATCTATCCACAACTTAGCAGAATTGGCGTTTCGCTGCTTATCCTTTCACAGAAACATGAGGCCTACGATGGTAGAAATTACGGAAGATCTCCACCGGATTAAGCTTATGCACTATGGTACAGAGTCAGGTAAGTTCAAAAACCGATCCGAAATAGATATGAAGAGACAACAATCATTTCCGAGAGAATGAAAAGTAAACACTTGGCAGAAATTATGTATAGTTTAGTATTCAAGTTTTTTTATTCGAATTTTAAGCTCTATATACATAGAGGTAAAACTCTGTCTTTTGGTTTTATTGGTTCCTTGTGTATGAAGTAAACAGTCGGCAGAGAGGAAAAAAAAAAAGAACAACATGCAAAAATATACTTTACCGATAGCACGGGATAAAATATTGGGCCTGATCAGTTCCACAGATTGTCCTTATAATTGGGCCTTGAGAGTTTACAATGTACAGTAGTAAACTGTAAACGTAATTAATAAGCTTTTTATTAGTGTTTGAAAAGGTAGTAATTAATTAGGGAAGGATCGTATTTTGGTCAGAGGAAGGATACGCAGCACACACTCCAACTAATACTCGACAGCTCATTGCTTCCATTTGTCAGCTTATCCGAAGCCGACCATTTTGAAGAGTTTAGTTTAATTTAAATATTATCGGTGGAATTTTAAGTTCAACCTATTTTCTATATATATATATATTTTTTTTGACGGCAACCTATTTTCTATATTACTTACTCGTTGATAATATCATAACTAATTAATACTACAACAAAAAAAGTATAGTATATAAATGATCAGTTGCTTTGTTATAATTAAAAATAAAACAATGTAACCCTGCACGTACGCCTCCGTAGTACCCCTGTGAACAGCTTTCGATGAATTAATTAGTCATTACATTATCATTTTATGAACAAAAAATAATAAATTGTCATGTATATATATATTTATTGTCGTCCAACTATAAACTTAAGAAACAGTTTTTAAAAAGTAAATTAAAAATAATTTTAGTGGTTATTCATATCTATGTATAGGGATGGGATGGTTATCATGGTCCACTTATTTTCATCATCTTCGATCCAAAAAAAATCATCCACTTTTCAAAATTTAGATATTTTATTAAGAGAGTTATAAATGTGAAATTCCAAGTTATACAAACAACTATTTATTTCTTTGTCAACCAAAACCATTAATATATTATCAAGGATTTTTAGTAGTATATTATTATTGGGTTATTTTCAAAAAGGTCAAATCAATTATTTCGGAATTGAATCTTTGACTAGTCACGCTGAAGAGAATGGGGGCTTCTTAACTGAAAGACACGTGTCATAAACCTATTTGCCATTCATCACCTGAGAAAAGCGTTCTTTGACTGCACGTTATATACTTACTTCATAGAGGCCGAGTGACTTGAAGTAGAGACCCAAACCTTAACTATAACCAGATGGTTCCGAAAATGAGACCAAGATACTATACATGGATGATTAATACCCTTACATTCACGTCTGCAGAAACAATATTTGTTCGTTCTTGTGTATCTCTTCTTATGTATATACTTAACACCAATTTACTAGTAGTAAATATATAACGAGTGTGTAATAAAGAAGAATGAGAGATGCAGAAGAAGCACGTGGGGTCAGGCCAAAAGGTCGGCATCGCCAGCTAATAAAACCTTTCTTTTCACTATTGAGTCAAACCATAGTCAATGCAAAAGGGAGATTATGGTTCATATTTTTCCCTTTTGTAGAATTATAATTTACAAGGGTGGATGGTATTGGTCGACCGCAAAACAACGTGATTGTGTGTGCTAATGCAATAGCGAGCTCTTCGTGTTACAAGTTCGATATTTGTATGTACCAAAACTTCAAACGCTTGATATTTTTTTATAAAGTAGAACGTTAGAATCCACATATAGGTAGGTACAAGCTAGAGGGTGCTTTTACGGTTTTAACAAATCTTTTGGTCGAATTTATTGCATAAGAACATATACGAGAAGAGACACTCTGGCTCATTAATTATGTTTTTTTAACTATTTGACGAAAATTGTAGAAAAAAGGAGTGACGTAGCTTTCAAAGACACTTCCGTGGAAGAGATGCCATCTCTCCATATCTGGCTACTATGACACTTTCCTTTTATATCTTTCTCCCCTCATTTCTTTTCGTTTTTTTCAAGTTTCATCAAATATTATTCAAATTTGAATCTTTTGTTTTGGACCCACGATTATTTTTATTTACCCAATGCTCTTAATTTTTATTTTTTTTGTTGAAGTTGCAAACATTACAAGTGAAAAATAACCTGCCCTAGTAGGGATCTTTTCATTAACTTCACCACTAAAACAAATGAAGGTAAATGCATGTTGACCATTTATATGTTTCGTAATTAATAACCTGACCACGGAATACTCATTAAATAGGTTACTTTATAGTATTTGAAAAAAAGAAAAAAAAAACATTAGAGGATTCACTATATAAATAAATAAAATAATAATCCACTACAATACTATAAGTTAAGTTATCTTAAGGAGACCTCTCGGAATCATCCTATTTCGCCTTAAAATAAAATCATCTACAGAAACTTTTATTCTTTAGTATGATTTGTTAGAGGAGATGACAACTGTATATTAATATTTTATACTTATCTATGCGTACGTGTGTATTTATCTTTTTAAAAACAAGAAAAAAGTAAGCCAAGACTCTTCGCAACTTCTAAACAGTAATCTTCTAATCTACTAAATTAACAGGAGAATATTAGAAAAAATATATATAGGCTGTCTCTTAACCTTTTTTTTTTTTCACACCAGTGCCTTAACTTTGGTTAACATGACTGTTAAAATGGAAATCAAATCACCATTTTTTTTTTCTTGTTAACTAATTCGATAATTAAGAAAAACACAGTTATTACGTTATGACAAAACATCATGTCATATGTACTGATGTACACGGTCTGACATTTTGGCAATGCAAATCACTTCATATTATCCCGACAATAAAAAGCTAAAATGAAATAAAAGAAAAATTAAAGTTGCAGTTAAGTGTGTTACCAAACATTAAAACCAATTAAACGCAACACAATATGTTGACCAAACAAAATCTAAAAAAAACACCATTCAGTAAGAAAAAAAAAACGACCCAATATACAATAAATTTAACTATTATATCAAAAAATATTATAATCGACGATCAAGACTTAGAGCATGTTCATAAGTGATACTCACAAAGTATCATTAAGAGTTTTTTTAGTATTATTTATAATGTTTGTTTAATAAATCTATATAATATTTTTTGTTTTTGTCAAATGTGACCAATCAGAAGAAGTCACGTCAGATGATATTGGTATCACAAATATTAGTGGGCTGATACTGATCAAGAATATTCTAATTGCTTTACTAATATAAAAATAATTTTTGGACTTGTGATACTCTAAAAATATCACCCATGTACATGGTCTTATATCCTCTTGACGAAAAAAGAGTTATATCCTAATGTATTATATTAATATTGTTATCGCGTCGCAACTCTAATTCAGATATGGGTAATAGCTTGTGTGGGAAGTGGGAGATTTTTTCATTTGGACTACTGAAATTCAAATACTACAATTCACATAGTCGAGAGTTTTTAAAAAATTATATGTTTGAATATCTGATTGGTATGGAAAATTTCTAGATACATACACCTATTTATCCCTTAAAAAAGAAACGAAAGAAAAAACAGTTCCATGTGTTTTTAATTTAGCAACTGTATCGGAGCGTGTCTCAGCAGAAATTCTTGGGCCTATTTTTGTCCAAATTCCAATAGCCGAACAGTCAATTGACACGTGTATAAGACATCACCATCCCAAGTAATTACTCTCTATTGTACTGTACAGATTGGTTTGATGATAAATATTCAAATATATGCCAAACAGTAAATAATAACTAATCAATTTTTTAAAAAAAAATCAACGAATATTTTCTTTCATAATAAAAACCCTAAATAAGGAATAACAAAGTAAAAAAACAAAGTTTTTAAAAAAAGATATAATAATATTAATACTATTTTGGTTATTATGGCTTCATCATTGATCCTTTGTGCATAAGAACTAAATGAGTAATTGAGTACTATATAATACTGCACAAGGCTCTCTCTGTGCAATTGACTGTCCCTACCAAAATTAACTCTCTCTATCTCTCTCTCTTTCTTTCTCTGTGTAAGAAGAGTCTTTAAAAGTGAGTATATTTCGACACAAACGAGCTCTGTCTGTAATGGCATGCTTAGAAATGTACAACTCCAATGGTGGTGGTGGAACTCCCATGAGTCCTAGAATCTCCTTCTCTAACGATTTCGTTGAGATTAGGCCAGAGACGACCAAGACGACGAGATCAAGCCCTCTCTCTAAACAAGAGGGTTCTTCTTCTTCTTTTTCAGATAATTTCGAGTTCTCTGTCTCAAACTACACAATGATGCCAGCTGATGAACTTTTCTCTAAAGGAAAGCTTTTGCCTTTCAAGGAAACCAATCAAGTCCAGAGAACTTTAAGAGAAGAGCTTCTCGTTGAAGAAGACGAAGAAGAAGGTCCACGTGATGCTACCAACATCTTCTCTCTCAAGCCACCAATCTTCTCATCATCTTCTTCTTCTTCTTCTTCTTCCAAGGGAAGGTGGAAAGGGCTTTTGGGCCTTAAGAGGGCCCATGTTGGGTCTAAGAACAATGAAGAGCGATTTGTTCATCATATGATTAACAACAACAAACAATCTCAGGTACTTTCTCTGATCTGCCTTGGATTTGTTCATATATATGAGCATGGTGTCGATGAAAGTCGTGTAATTTGTTTTTATTTCTCTTAAATACGTTATGTAAAAATACACTTTTTGTTCTCGAAATGTTCATAGGAAGCAATTGGTGGAAGAGAAGGGTCAAGTTGCAGGGAGATGAAGAAGAGTATGTAGAGCTTAAAAACAAAAAAGGCTTTCACTTGGTTTTTGTTTTTTTAGGAACATGGCTGCTTCCAAATTTTTAAAAATTTAGATTTATGTTAATCTTAGATCTGAAAAATTACTAAAAAAAAAGACACTTATGTGTTGTTGACGGAGATGGTTTATTTCATTAACTGTTTTCCACTACACATGTTTCATCGATTCTTCTGAGTTTTTATCTTGTTTTTTCTTTTTCTTTTGAAGGGTGTGAGTATTAGATCTATCTTTGTCGACTATTTGGAATGGATGTAGTTTTTTTTTTTGTCGTTGTACAAAAGAAAAAAAGAAGAACAGAGTGTGAGTAGTTCAGAAAATTTAAGTTCCAGTTGTTTTTTAAAATTGAAGCAACGCATATGTCTATTGTCTTCGTCTTTAGACATCTCTTGTCTGTCCATTCGTTATTAGCTATTACCATTCAACTCCAACTTCTCTCTCGTTGACTGTGTTATCTAGTGATTACTATGCCTCAGAGATTCAGAAATATGTCATATAAAAATTACTAGCGTTTCTTTATTGCAGTTTCCCCATATAATGGCAATGCAGCGAGAAATTTACATGGTTTCCTAAAATATTGAAAGGCCCAAAAATTATTGTTTGGTCTTGTTGGGCCTGAAATGGAAATAAGCAAATACATATTCATATTTTTTTATTTTTTTTCAAAGAAGATATTCGATATTTATCAACTGATATAAGATAAGCTATTGGGCTTCTATTTTAACAGTTGTAACCCGCCAGTAAAAAATGCGCTAGCTTATATTATTACCGTGACTCGATCTTTCAAAATGCCACGTGGCATTTATTATGTGGATTTGGATTTTCTAACTTGTTCTCCTCACGAAACAAAATTCACCCACACAAGACAAAGCGATCGTCGATCCCACCCACAATCTAAGATCGCCGGCCGATTCTCGTCGCCGACAAAAGAAGAACCGAGGAAGAGGAAAGCAACTATGGATTCCACACCTGTAAATTGGGAAGCGCTTGATGCTCTCATCATCGATTTCGTTAGCTCTGAAAACCTGGTTGAAGACGCCGCCGCCGCCGTCAATTCACCTCCATCTCCATTATCGTCTCCTTCTTCTTCTTCATCTCCTTCTATTTCCTCTTCTTCTTATCACTCCAGATTGATCATTCGCCGGATCCGAAGCTCGATTGAATCCGGTGACATTGAAACCGCCATCGATATTCTTCGCTCCCACGCTCCTTTCGTCCTCGATGATCATCGGATTCTATTTCGCCTCCAGAAACAGGTGAATCTCCTCAACCTTCTATCTGAATCCCCCCCCTGCTAAAACTGATTAGGATCATCAATCCAAATTTGGTTTCTTAGGGTTGCTGGAAATTTTCGAATTAGAGTATAGATTTTAAACAGAATCTTTGTTTCCTGTGAAGAAATTTATTGAGCTTTTGAGAAAAGGAACACATGAAGCTGCAATTGATTGCTTGAGGACTTGTGTTGCTCCCTGTGCTCTTGATGCCTACCCGGTACTGGAATATTCCATCTCTCTTTTTTGTAACATACTACACTTTTTTTTATGGATTTGTTAGATTCTTGCTCTGTTTTTACCTCCATCTTTGTAAAAGAGGTTTTGTTTTCTGTTCCTGAGTTCTCAATCTATGAAGTTCTGACCTCTGCATATATATCTCAAGGAAGCTTATGAGGAATTCAAGCATGTTCTTCTTGCACTCATCTATGATAAAGATGACCAAACCTCTCCAGTAGCAAACGAGGTATGCCATGTTTCTGCAGCTTTTTTGTTTATTTTGTTTTTTCTTAGAATGTTATCTGATCTTGCGGACACAGAATGTCCTATGTTTATTTTTTGAACTGCTGCTATACATCATGCAGAATTTGTATTTTGGATTATAAGGAATTGCGCTTTCTGTTCTTCAGTGGGCAGAGAAAAGAAGGTATGAAATGGCTGGACTGATGTCATCTGTCTTACGAGCTTCTTTGCAAGCATATGATCCAGTATTTTCTATGACACTAAGATATCTGATAAGGTAAGGCTAAGTTCGTTTTTCAACTCTCTTGTTATTGGTTGTGTTCTTTTTCGCTTACTCTGATTAATCCCTTGTTCTACCTTTACCAGCATACACAAAGGATTTTGCTTTCACCAAGGAATTTCTTCCGCAGTTTCTGATCTAACCCACAGATTGCTCCTGGAGGAACGTGATGCACCAGCCACGCCTATTGAAAGCATGTATGAAGTACCACCGTTTGATGAGGTAACATGGCACTTAGCTTCTTGATCATCTTGTAATTTAAATGTGATTGTATCTATAACACGCATTGTACTGAATTTTTATATCAAATTTCAGGTGGATATACAGGCTCTTGCTCATGCGGTTGAGCTCACTAGACAAGGTGCTGTTGATAGTATGAAATTTGCCAAAGGTGACCTTTTCCAGGCATTCCAGGTTTCAATCCCCTCCATTTCTTTATACATTCTATGCATTGTCATCAATCCTCACCATCCCTTTGCTGTTAAAATACAATGTCATGCGAAAACTTTAGTTTGCGCTTAATTTGTATACTGTAGTTACTTACTATTATCGTGGTTTAATTTTATATATCTGCACTGCAACCTAATTCGTGCTTCTACTTATTGCAGAATGAATTGTGCAGGATGCGATTAGATGTTTCTGTTCTTGATGAACTTGTTAAGGAGTACTGCATATACAGGGGTATTGTGGATTCAGGTTGGTGATCAAGCTCTAGGCAGTTTCAAGATCCTATTCATTATTCTACCACTTTTTCTTTTTTGGCATTCATCAATTTCTGATCGTTTTAATCTTCAATCAGAGATGCAAATGATCACGATTCCTGCCAAACGCAACCAATCGGAGGTGGGCCGCAGCTTATCAAGAGATTGTTCTTCGGAAATAGATCTCAACACAAGTCAACATTCAGATATTGAGAATTATAGCAACAAGAGCATGCTCGATGGCTCACTCACATATGACACTGAAATGTCTTGCGAAGAAGGAGGTGACGTTGGCACACGTTATGGCAGTGAACCAACCAGTGTTTGTGAAGATTGCAGCACTAGCTGGTCAAATCAATGTGAAAATACAAGAGCTCTTCTTAGAATTAGATCCCATATGAATAGTGAGGGGAATAAACGCAAAAGATGGTGTGGGCGTACTGCTGAAATGGATTGTCTTCCTCGTATTTCATTTGCCAATTCCGAGTCAGGCACAAACCCTATAGAGGACAAGTATGAGATAGCGTTGGCACTGAAGGAATTGGTTAGCAGAGGAATGGCAGCAGAAGCATTTTCCGAAATCAGCACCATGGATCCAGATTTTTTCACACAAAATCCGGGTTTACTTTTCCACCTTAAGCAGGTAATGGTGCAAGAACAACTTAAAGCTCTCGGTATATTCCCCCCAAGAGATATTGTTTGTAACTTCTTCGTTTTGCACAGTAACGGAGGAACTTGTTTATATATATATATATATAAATGTACAGGTCGAATTTCTGAAGCTGGTGAGTGCTGGTGATCACAATGGAGCCCTAAAGGTCGCATGCTTTCACTTAGGTCCCTTAGCCGCCAATGACCAGTCTTTACTGAAGACATTGAAGGAGACTTTGTTAGTTTTACTCCAACCCGACGGAACCGCACCTGGGAAAGATTTGCCTTTGAATGATCTGGCAAATACGCTACAGGTAACAATGTTTTTAGTTTTGATCTCTTCTTCTGGTTTTGTCTCAGATGAAAGATGGAACACACAACTGGTGTTTGTTTTTGCCATTCTTTTTTAAGGTTTCTGTCGGTAATAGGCTCGGGATCGAAGAACCGAAGTTAATGAAAATAATCAAAGCGACGCTTCACACGCATACCGAGTGGTTTAAGCTTCAGATGTGTAAAGACCGGTTCAATAATCTCCTGAAGATAGATTCTTTGAAAGAAGTGAACACCGATTTGATTGGTGCTATTAAATCAAAATCAAAGAAAGATAGCAACACAAACTTGTCTTCTCAAGTCACGACGACGTCTTCAAGCACCATGACATCAGAAGATGGTGGAAGCAGCAGCTTGATGATGATGACTCAGACTTTGCCAAGAGAAGCTTTGTGGGAAGAAAGTGCAATTCTTAAAGTAATGGTACGTTTTTCAAGATCCTTACGAGTTTTGGATCAATAATTGTTTATGTTTTTCGGATTTTGCTTATATTGTATAGTATAGTGACGAGAGAGATGGTTTCAGGAATTTCTGGCGATGCCGAGGTCTGATGCAATTCAACTGCTATCACAATACAATGGAGACGCTGAGGCTGTGATTCAGCAACTCTTTGGGTAAACCCAAACCAGACTAGACCGCGTAGAACTGAACTGAGGCCGGTTTATTTTAATTTGGATGAGTTATTATTGGTTTATTCATTTCTGTATTTGTACATTAACTTTACACAGACACACTTGAGTAAAAGAAAATAAATAGTTTTATCAATAAAAAAGTGGTTGCATAGAGAGGAAAAAGGACGTCGATAGTATGGGCCTTAATCAAAAGCCCAATAATTATTTTAGAATGTTAAACTGTATGTACTTCTTGGAATGCGAAGCTGCAAGGAAGATACACAGATTTTTGGCGGAAAAAAAAAGATAACAAAGATTTTAAAAGTATTAAGGCAAACAGCACAATAAAAGGGTCAAATATAAACAAAATGAAACGATAAAAAAATGAATAGGTTATTTGGAGAGTGAATGGCTTTCGAGCCGCTAGGGTTTTTTTTGATTCGAAGTCGGACCAACTTTAAGGTTGTAAAGCTAAATAAAGCTTCGGCTGTGTCTTTTTTGAACGAAAATCTTAATTAATGTTCTATTTAATCGAACATCATGAATATATATGATCTTTAATTTTGCTTCCGACACGTAAAATGATATGTTGAATCATTTTATCAATTTTGGTACTGTCTTCTCGCTCACTCTTGCCAATCTTCTATTTCTTCTTCTTGAATTTTCTTATACATAATTACATATCAAAAATATTAACATATAAGAAAAATAAGTGTTCACACGTAATTGAATTTTTTGATTCCATTATTTTGCATGTTTTCTTGCACTAGTCATTGTATTTTAATTTTTAAATAGAATATAACAGCATGCCACCTACTTTGTAATAATCATAATAAACAAACTCGACTTTAATAATTAGCTAGTTTATTTGAAATAAGCAGGTACAATCTCTATATAAATGCCCCCATAGAAGCAAGTGTTACTTCACATCACCACTCTCAAATATTCTCAAGAGTCCTTAACAACGATATTTAGTTTTTTCCCTTTTTTCTGTTTTCTTTTTATCTCCCATTTTTCTTCCAATATAATGGAATCGTTTATGGGTCAAAAGAAAACATTGTACGCGTGTTATTTTTTAATGTTGGTGTTTTTTTTAGGGTTCAATTGTGTCCATGGACGAACCCTAAAAGTTGATGATAAGATTAATGGTGGTCATTATGATAGCAAGACGATGATGGCATTGGCAAAGCACAATGATATGATGGTTGATGACAAGGCAATGCAGTTCTCGCCGCCACCACCACCACCACCGCCGTCACAATCGGGAGGTAAAGATGCTGAAGATTTCAGGCCTACAACGCCTGGCCACAGCCCTGGCATTGGCCATAGTTTATCCCATAATTGATCATTTTCATGCAATTTCACATATGTATATATGTGTTGTGAACTTATGATTAAATATTGTTCGTTTTAATTTTTCTTAAATTTGCTTCGTGGAATAAAATGATTTATGTTTTTTTCAAGTCGTGGTTGAGTAGAACACGATGCGTACGTATATTAAGAACTTATTCGGGACCTAGAAAATATACACATTGTATATGGCCAAAATATACTACAAGAAATGCTTATTTATAAACACAGTTTACATGCGAGTATATATGTAAATTCTATATATGTTTGCTTAGGAGTTAGGACTTACTAATTGAATACATGCTACATTCTTGGGACGTTGGTGTTTGATTATTAAATTAGGAACATTATTAAATAATAACCGTGAGGTTGATGATGGTTGAGATTGTAAATTGACTTTTTGCTTGTCATCATTATGAATCAATGGCCTTCAGCCCTTCACTACTTTCTATTTTCTTTCATTGTTGTTCTTTTCAATTTAGTTTTCTATTATAAATAGTGTTCGTACTATACAAAACCCCTTTATATTTTTAAATACAGAATATAGTTTTCTATGTGCAGAATAAATTGAAAATAAACAAAATGGAAAAAGATCTGTGGTCGGAGACTATGGTAGGTCCTTCAAAGGACTTCCCTGCGTGTGGGAACCAACCAAATTAAAAAATCAATCTTTTCACTTTTCAACATGTCATTATATAGCTGCATTCTTTTTATATGTAGCCCGATGTTTTATTTCAAACTTTATATAGCTGCATTTTCCAGATTGGTCCCAACTTTTCAACAAGTTACTAAGAACACCATTAGTGGTAGTTGTTTAGGTTGATTCTTAGGAAATTTTAGTTATAAATTTAATGTTTTTAATTATATATTTGTAATATATTAAGAGAGTCACTTATATAAGAGACAAAATGAGATGTTCTTAACTTTCATTTCAAAATTTTCAAATTTAATTATAAAAAATCCTAAAAACTAAACTAAGACTAACCTAAGATACTATCAATAATGATACTCTGAACACAAGTTTTCTTTCAAAAACTAACTTTATAAAGCGTTCGAGAAATTCAAATGTAACGTATGTTTCATGAAACTGATAATGAAAAAAATAATCATTTGATAGTTCTTCATTTCTTTTTTGTATGTGCATGTAAATATTTCTGAAAACAAGTGCTTATCGAAATACATATGCATAAATATGCATTTTGATTAAATATATAGATTTTATTTTGTGGTATTTAGGTGAGTCGAAGATGATAATATGTATTCTATCATTAAACATTATTTTAAGACTGAAAATATAGTTTGCGCTTTCTAAAAAAAACTATATATATATATGTTTTTCTTTAAAGAAAATATCGACATACATATAGATGGAAATCGAAATGAAAATTGTACTGAGTAATCTTGATTGTACATGTTAAAATTCTGTTAATTTATATAAAATTCAGTCAAAACTCTAAACCTATTTGCCACTTAAGTTAAAGGTAATAATAATGACAAACGACAAAGAAAGAGTGAGTGGTAGGGAGGAGTTAGTGGTTAAGTTGATGGCGATAGTGCCTTTGACTTGATTCTCCTCCCTCACGAACGAACTAACTTTTCTTCTCACTCGTTTTTTGATTAATTTTTGTTAAAAATTTGCGCTTTAAACAAATTTTGAATATTATACTCTTACAAGCATGGCGGCGTGGTCGGACACTTTATGAGTTAAATAAAGGGTTTAAAATGGACGGAGCAAATAGAGGAAAACAAGTGTCGAAATAAAACTTTCACATGCCGACATTTAATTACTTAACTTTTTACTAATAAAAACATATACTTAAGCGAAATTTTCTCATATTGGTTGAATAGGTTAAGTGTGATAGTCTACAAAAAAAGAAGGTTAGGTGTGATTAACTTCGATTCAAACAGTTTACATGTTATAGTGTCAATATGATTACTTTAAACAAACGATTTGGTTTGATGTAATCAAATGCATTCAATCTTTTGAAAAGAAAAAAACGACTTACTTGTTAGAAGTTTGAATTTATCGTTCTTTATATACAAAAAAAAATCGTTTGAACATAAACAGTGTACGTTTTCATCACGTTATGCATTACCAATAGTTAATATTCATCTATAATACTAAATACAGAACATAATTTTGAAACGTCACAAACACCATATGCATACTTAATCAGTCAGATACAAGACTAATGAAGGTAGAAAACGTGAAATCCTTGTATATATCTTGGAGTGCTTTCTTACGGTCATAAAAATCATAAAACGGTTCTAGAAGCCAAATTAATATAATACAATAGTATATATAATTATTAAGGGAGGGTGTATACAATGATTACAATGTTTTTCGTACGAAGAATACTTTACTTGATGGTAACCAACCCTTTTTGGTTGTGGAGCAGATCTTATATTTGTGAGTGGGGGGTCCAACTTTTATAATAAACTTTAGAAGTCAAGAATATAATCATATAACTAGGGAATCTCAGGAATTGCATTTTTTTGCAGTATATAGCTAACTTTTTTTTATAACACTTATTTTGAATTAATTTTATAATATCATATTTTTTACTAAAGAAAGTTTTTGATAAAAAGAAAAAACTAAAGTCTCTTTGAAAAAAATCATGCACATTGCAATAGATTTTGGAAAGAGATATAAAATTATTCTAATTCCCAACAACCATCTACATATAAATATATACTATTTTCACATACTGAAAAAAGAAGCTAAAAGTTGAAAATGTAAACTAAAAACGGGATTCTTTCAAGATTTGTACGATTTTTTAAATAAATTATTTTAAAAGCTTTTGTATATGTATATTATCTATGGAAATGGCCAGATGCGAGAGGGTCCTTCTAACATCAGTGCCTTTCTGTGGTTAGGGAAGGGCGGCTTTTGTAGAACTTAATTAGCCTTTGGAAATTTTTAGTATTTCATTCCAATACTAATATATAACAATTGTTGAATCATGATGGGACGAGAGAACACGTTTTTCTGCTCATGCTTATAAACTTTTTTCTCCTATCTCAAATTGATAGCTTCTGAAAAGTATACTATATTCCGGTCATGCTTATATATAAACTAACCATGCTTTTTTTTTTAATCACCAACCATGTTCTATCACTGGGAAATTAACACATTAAAGAAAAGTACAATACGAGTATGAGTTGGTATATTCAACAATGGAGCACTATGGGAGATTCAGGACCTCTGCTGAAAATCCCACGCTTAGATTTTGTTGTATAAATAATTCTTTGATGTGTTTAATTACTATTAATTATAATAGTTGCCCAAAAATAAACATATATAATTTGAAAGTTGAGTTATATTTATATGATGATTGAAACCGACGTTTTGATATTATATATTTACCTTAAAAGATACCAATAAACCATTTGAAACCTCCCTTCTTCAGCTTGGATATATGACGTCCATATCGATTGTCTGTTTATTATAGCGAATGTTTAATACTATTACCCCTCCACTTTTTTTATTCACATTATGCATTTTTATAGTTATGGAAATTGATACATGAACGGTCCAAATTAAATCACTGTGCTCATTATATTGTTCCACTCACATTACACTTATAAAAACGATCTATCTCTCGAACAAACTTAAAAACATAAGCCAAAGTCGGGTAATCTAGACCTTCCTCTCTCGTATACACTAGAAACTAACCTTCTCACAGATTTTTATTTTTAACATGAAACTCTCAGTTTATATCATTCTTAGTATTCTCTTCATTTCGACGGTATTTTATGAAATTCAGTTTACGGAGGCGAGACAGTTGCGAAAAACCGACGATCAAGATCATGATGATCATCATTTCACAGTCGGGTACACTGATGATTTTGGGCCTACTTCTCCTGGTAACAGCCCGGGCATTGGTCATAAGATGAAGGAGAATGAAGAAAATGCTGGAGGGTATAAAGATGACTTCGAACCTACGACGCCAGGACATAGTCCCGGCGTTGGACATGCTGTCAAGAACAATGAGCCTAATGCTTAATTAGAAAGGTTTCATAGTTTAGTACTTCTTCAATGCTTTTGCTAAATTAATATGAAATTTAAGTTATTGTCCAAGTGCAGTTTTTATATAATGTGTATGTTTAGTTTATGATATGTCACTTGTAAGTGGATCGATTAAGCATTATTTCAGATCATTAATAAAATTAAATACGATCTGTGTTAAAGAACTTTAGTTTCTTGCATGAGTTTGCATGTTATAATATATACATTGCTGATACTTCGCAGTGAGCTTCTTCTTAATACTTGCCATGTGCAAAAGGTAGAATATCAAAGTACACGAAGATAGGTTTCGACGATTTTTTAAACTATCTAATAGAAAGAAAAAAAAAAAGATAATTTAGTGCTACGTACTTTTGTGTTTCTTTTCTAATAAAAGTTTGGTGATTAATATAGTATAAGAAAATAAAGGCTTAAAGATTTCAAAATTGGGGAGAAGGAAAATAACTTTATTAAGTTCTATTGACTCACAATTAATAAGATTGAGTTCTCCTTTCCCTCCATGCGGTTTGATCAAATGGTGCGTGCTGTACAATACAAATACTGAACGAGAGTTTATGATAAAATCATTGAATTAATTTTAAATAACTATTCTTCTTTCTTGCAATTGGAATGATGAAAAAAGTTTCAATAGAATAATTTAAGTTCATCATAATTATTTTGTTGAATAAAAAACTGAAGGCAAATTATTTGGTTGAAAAGTGTGAGTGAGAAAAGGGCAACGACAAAGCTGGAAGTCTAAAAGTAGGCAACCAAAATCACTTTTTAAGTGAATAATTTTTTCACCTTTTAAAGCAAATTTTCAAAAGCGAAATATGCCCCGAGCCCCAGAGGCGCGGAGACAAAAAAAAAAACCCTGACTTTTCGTATTTTCAATAATTCAAAAGAGATGCACCAGCCGGGAATCGAACCCGGGTCTGTACCGTGGCAGGGTACTATTCTACCACTAGACCACTGGTGCTTCTTGACAAATCATTACATCTACGTATTATTGATTTATAACACTTTTTAATGAATGACCACATTCACCTCAACTAGTATGGAGTCCGAGGAATATGCTTTTTATTATTCGATGAATCATCATATACTTAAATTCACGTTTAGAAAAAATGCAATCTCTTTTTTTTTTTTTTTATTATTAATAAATGCAATCTCTGATGTGTGTGTGTG
>Ga0041059_1000485_pt1 | contig 30054 bp, 22 predicted proteins | sample AraColnosormetaG_FD_56232 | JGI IMG/M metagenome (GOLD analysis project Ga0041059, IMG submission 56232) | Arabidopsis roots microbial communities from North Carolina, USA - Col MF nosort | ecosystem: Host-associated > Plants > Roots > Unclassified | place: USA: North Carolina | collected...
TTTATTCTCCCTTATTGGCTTCTTTTCTTTTTCNNTTTTTTTTTTTTGTATAAAAGATTATATATTTGTTTACTTCTGATTTCTTACTCAAAATGATCTCGTTTATCTTACAGGATATATATGTATTTAAGTAGATACGATTTTTGAAGTGATAGATACGAGAACATAGCTGGATTTTAAGGTAGAAGTCAATTCAAAATCAATTTCCTATAAACTTAAATTCTCCCCAAAAACGAATAACAATATTAGCTGTTTGCACTTGCACCATATGGTTTATCGAATATTCGCTGTTATGTTTCTTCCCTTTTTTTTTCTTTGCATTTCTTCGCTCTCTGAAAATCTTTTTATTCAATTACTACTATTTTCCTTTAAAGGAAATTACGATTCGATTTTATTAGTAATATATTTCTCTTCCAAGTGTATCTCTTTTTTATAGTATTCAGATTCACCCGGCTAGATAAATTCGAACTTTTTAAAAACCATCATCACTCACATACCGACAAAAAAACTATTCATCTTATTAAAAAAAAAAAGTAAAATATCCTCAAAAACATCTAAAAGAAGATAAATTACACCATAGCCTCTGAAGATTACAAAAATAAACAACATTTCCTCATGAAAAAAAAACCCTCTAGTATTTATCAATTATGCCGGTAGTAATTTTATTACTCTCTTAGATAATAATCTTGTTTTCCACCCAAAAAGATGCTAATCAACAAGAACTACTTAATAATAATAAGAATTATCAACTAAGAACTGGTCTTATCTCATGAACTCTCATACCAACAAAACATGACTTCAAACACTTTCCTCTCGGCGATCCTCCTCCTCCGACCATCATTCCACTCTCCACCACCGTCTCCTCCCCCACCGCCGCTAATATAACCTTCCTATATCCATCATCACTATCACCATGCACATTGCCCTTATCATCATCATTAATAGTAACATCCTTATTAATCTTATCCGCCAGATCATCCAAATCATCTTCCACCTCTTGCTGATCATCATCATCGCACTCATCCTCATCATCACATTCATCATCATCCTCTTCATCATCACTTTGGTAATGAGAGGGTTCTTGAGGAAGATCAAAAACATCATCGTCTAAAGGAACAAGGTGGAGAGTGAGACGACCATTGGATCTATTCGCACGGAAATACTCATGATGACGAACCTTCTCTTCTCTGAGTATAAGCCTGCCGTCGCTGGTCACCACACGCTTGAGAACCCACGGCATGTGCGGGAGAAGATTCCCCGTCTGAGCAAGCAACGGTATCGGAGGAGGAAACTCACGCGCCGCCGCAGCTCTAGCTTCTCTCTCCTCTCTCCTCCTTCCACCGTAACGAAACCGGCTTTTTACAGGCTCCGACGCAACGGAGACAACATCGTTCCCTTCGTCAGCGGAGAGGATGTCGAAGCAGCTCTCTGTCCCGATGTAGTCTCCCACGGCGGAGGAAGAAGAAGATGACGTGCGTGAAAGCATGGATGACGTCACAAAAGGTGAGGTTTGATCGGAGTTGATGGAAAGAGACTGATCAGAAGAAGAAGCCATGGATGATGATGAGTCAGAGGAAGAAGAGGCTCTCTCCATATCTGGATTTTACAAGAAAATAAAAATAACAAAACCCAACAAAAAAATATCAATTTTTTTTTTAATGGGTTTTGTTTCTTTTATTTTATAATTTGAATGTGATGTTGAAGACTTGCATGAAGAGATCTTAAATAGAGAGACAGCTAAGAGAAAGAGGTGATGTCATGGAAAGGATGGTCTCTGAGATATTATTGAGAATCTGTGACATTTAATGTTTTTTTTCCTGTAAATAAGAAAATATAGAAAATATTAGACTAAAATAGACCAAAATAATATTTTTTGCTAACAATATGTCATCATTACCAAATTAGTATAAGCTAAAGTGGATATGATTGGTAGAACATCTAGAAGTTTCTTAGAATTTCTATACATCTCTCACACCTTTCTTTTATCCAATGAATGTACAATTGTTCTTTTAAATGCATATGGCAATTAATCTATAGCTTGAAATTGGGACTGAAAAATGGGAAAATATAATGTAATTGTTCTAATTGGGTTTCAAATATATGTACAACATCTAGACGATAATGGTTACATATATTATCTTACTAACAAATAATCAATAGTTTAATGACAAGATAGAGCATAAACTAACAACATCACAGCCACACATAATCAACCATTATCTAAATATTTAGGATGAGCTTAATCCTATATATGTATGCCATATCATATTCTCTTTGATCTAATTACTTACATTTCCATTTTCTTGAACGATTTAATCAACAGAGAAAAAAATAGATAGCTAAAATAAGGTTAAGCTATGAAGATGGTCATTAAAACGTCTATGGATTATTAATCCTTTTAAGGTAAAAACAGCCAAAATCTGTTGCCAAAGTTTTTAGAAACGTTACAATGAAAACAAAAAGCAACTTCGATTACATGAAAGCTACACGTTTTGTTTTAACAAGAATCTGTCTATTCTAGAACTTGGAATGCAAAAAGTATCTACCTATTCTTGAACGCCAAAAAGCAACTACGACGATTCACGAAATAAACAAGTTGTTGACTGACTAATTCGCGAATTATTTATCAATTAGTTTTACAAAAAAATCATTAACGCAATGGTCAAATCGAACAAGCTACACGTACCTTTAATAAATGAATAAAACGAAGCCGACTTCCATGAATATATATCTAATTAATTTCCTAGGATTCAAACAACGATTAACCAAGATTCTAAGAAAACATTAAGATAATCACGAACATTCTTATGTGTTTAAGAAACAAAACAAAAAAACGAATGATTGAGACTAATATCATAATCAGATTTCCTAAATGTAATCCTACAAGATAATGTATCATCATCATCATCATCATCATCATCAAACAAATAAAAATGGTTTTCAAACACGAAATAATTGAATGCAAAAAGATTAAAAAATCGATAATAAATTTACCTGTAAACATGGAAAAAGCAAACGAGTTTTCTTCCGAGAGATTAAAAGATGAACGTTACGCGAACTTTTGTTCTCTTATACACGCTCGCACAACGAAGCACAAGAGAATTTAATTCGTCGAAACGGAATCGATACGATATATACCTATCATTAATTCGATTGTTTGAAAAGAAAAATCGTTTTGGGATTAAGGAAAGATAATCAAGAAAAAATATTTATTTTAATTTAAAACAATGCTTAAAATTAGGCAAAGTCGGAGGGATTAAGATTAGGATGTTTAACCAAGTCGGCCGTTCCTCTCTCGCTTGCTGTAAATCCTTAACCTATCCTAATTTTAAGCGTTATGGATAAAAAAACTTTTAAATTTTAACTATTTTACAGCATCTCTATGGTAACAAAAATTTAGAATTTATTATTCACTTTTTTCTTATCCAAAGGATATGACTGATAGCCACAATGGCAGAATTTTCCGAAAAGTGATAATTATAAGATAGAATAGGATTATTATTAATTTAACCTAATTAATATTTCAATTCCCTGTATTTGATAGTAATATTCAAGATTTAAAGATTTGATAACATGATTTGTATTTTGTCATGACATTATCCTAAAGTTTGTGTTTGTTATCTAAGGTCATTGTGATTTATGCAATAATGTCAGATTTTAAAGCATAATTTAGACAATTAAATTAAACCACAATGGATTACGTTTGGATATATATTCTTTAAATTTTATAATTAATTAACACTCTTTAGTAAAACAAAACATAATAAGATTACAGAATAAATTTACCATTTACATATGTTAGTTGTATTTTTTACTATTGGAGAAACTTGTAAACACAATGGTACAGTGTTTGGCTGATAAATTTTTGTGGATATGAAAGATCCAAAGTGAGAGAAAATGCTAAGACGCTAAAAAAACAGGACAAAAATTCCTAAAGGAAGAAAAGTGTTCAAATTTTTTCGAAGTTAACTCTCTGTTACTGATTACCATGCATGGAGAGTCTTGATAATGTTCTGAATCACCTGAAACGAGATAAATTGACAATATCAGCATTATGTAACATAAGTTATATTGTTACTTTAGTTTATAAATTTAAGATTTTGACAAGTCGGCGAAGAAACAAATTAAAACTGGTGATCTGATAATGTATACAATAGTTTACTTTTTTAACATCAAAAAAGTTTAAAATAGTTTACTTACCCGGATCGACAACACAGAAGTACTTGCCGCAAGCTGTACCTAGACCATATCGTTATCTCAAAGTGAAACATTTTTAGGATTTTTGAGAATAAAGTCAAATGTGATGAGATGAGATGAGCTCTCAAGATAGAAGAGAAGATAATAGAAGTTTTTTGTGAATATAATATGTTTTTTGGTTTTGTTTTCAACTAGTACTTTTGATGATTCCCAAAGCAGCTTACTTGTCAAAAACTTAAAGAATCAGAACACAAAAACAAAACAAATAGTAATATAATCCATCAAGTCTGGCCCTTGAGTATATCGTAATATCGTATGCAACAGTGAAATCAAGCAATATTCAAAAGATCTTTAAAGCCAAGGAGTAGCTTTTTGATCTTAGCAGATGTAAAAAGGTTAAACCTAGATAAGCTAAAAGACTAAACACAGAGTGTTACGTTATAAGCTGAAGCATTTATTAATGATTATTACATTTAAATGTTTTTACCTAAACAAGGTTTGATAAATCCATAAATACACAAGAAGAGAGCATTTACTTTCACTGTGGTGATGAACAAAACAACCACTTCAAAGCAGACGAAGGCCCGCTACCATTAGGGAGTGATGGAATTTACATGTGCTAGGGTCCATTGACATTCTGATGTTTATTAGGCTTTTCATCAGTCCATCATTGTTGATCCGGCCATTTTTTCCCTCAAAGGCTCTAAATTCATGTTGCATCTACACCAACATAGCAAATGGGATTCAAACATATTTTAGCTAAATTTTGTGTAAAAAATACTTGAATAAAATACCATGTATATTGTTTTCAAATTGTGTTCTGAGCATCGTATGTTTGACACCAAAATGCATACACGTCTAACGTTTTTAATTAAAGTGCAACTTTTAGATAAAACGTTGTCGTCTTCTTGTTCAGATTAGGATGAAAATTGCATAACGCGATGCAAATTCAGTAGTTACGTTTGCTAAAGAGAAAATAACTGCAGTGAGGATGGTGTTGATCATGACTTCATGGCATGATTTTGGCGATGAACTATTAAAACCTTTTCCCAATATGAAAAATTGAAGCAAACGCTATATGCATTAAAAAATTTAAAGGATATGACACAATATAATAGCTAGTGATTTCAACAGACCTTACAAAAGATTGACTTCCAAGATTCTTTTTTTTACTGGCGATGAACTATGACAACCTTTTCCCAAATGAAAATTTGAGGCGACGCCTTATATATGCATTAAAAAGGTTTAAAAGGCTATGACACAACATAATCACTAGTACAAACCGATGGACTGACAATTTTTGTCACATGCAGAAATAATGTACATATATCCATAATTGCTTATATGATATAGAATATGGCTCTCAAATATCGTATCCCATCAATACACCATATTGATTCTTCAAATATGCAAGTTATGCCGTCCTGCAAAAGGATTTTTAGAAAAGTATGAAAGACTATAGGATAATGTAATATACGCTTATTATTATTTAGTTACGTGTCTTGGAGATTATATAACATATATAAGAAAGTTAAAAAACAAACATATATAAGAGAATTACCATTTCAAAAAATTCGATCAAAAGAACCTCAAATGAGGATCAAGGGGTAATCCAACACCTGCATAAAATGGATCGTATACTGTATTTTCTAACCTGAAATAAGAAGTTAATATATAAGTAATGTAACTAAAAATATTTTAGTTCTAAAGAGAGTATACTACTGATCTAACATTAATTACTTATAGTTGATATAAACAAACCTCTCCTCATTGTTATTGGCCGCACTTGAACGCCTATTTCCATCTTGCCATAGAGATACACTCGACGATTCTGCTATACTTTTTTCTTGAAACGGTAACATGATCCTCTGCAATAGTTATTTTTTATGTGTCACACTCCTACAAACTTTTCTTAGAAGAAGAAAATGATTAGTTTGTGTAAGAATGCATGTGTACCTTTCTTTTAGACGAAGAACCTTCATTTTCAAATTGATCATAACAATCGCGTTGGCTTAAACCTCCACCCTACAATAGTAGACATAATATTTTTGTTATTATCACAAGTGTTTAAAAATTGTATATTATAGTTTTGTCTTGTAACAGATTGACTAATAGTAGTTGGTTAATATTTATTTATACAAGCAAATAACATTTTTCATCAAGTGGTTCTATAGCTCATCCTTCAACGAGAAATTAATTGACATGTAATCCAATAATAAGATGAAAAAAACTTTACCTGTTGGATCATTGAGTTTGTGTATGAATTTTGATACTGATTGTAGAGAGTTGGGTTCAAAGACGGCATCGCTGTAACATGTTGTTTTCCCTTCTCTTGGGCGCGATAGGGCGTACTTCATATAAACAACAATCATGAAAATAAATTTAACCTTGTACCAAAAAAAAATAAAAAAAATGATATATGAAATATTAACACCCAAATTGCATGGAAGTAACAATATGTATTTCTAATGCATGTTTCAATATATTAAAAAGATATGTGCTAGTGCTAGCATGATCAAAACTTGTTACCTGGGAGGTGTTGATAGGGTTTGAATTGCAGGTACTAAAGACATGTTTTGTGGTGTTGTAATTGTCAAACTCGGAGGCATAACACTTTGAATTCTCCTCGGCCTAATAAAGTAAATAATGTAATACATAATTTTTCAATAGATCATATGGAAAAGTTAAGCAAAACATGTATAGGGTAAGACAATGATGTCACCTTCCACGGGGCCGGCGAGTAGGGTTTAACGAGCTTGATTTTTGGAAGGCATAAGCAAATGAGTCAGGCTGATATGACCTATGCGTAAATGGTGAGTAATTTCCTGTCCTGTAAACATTCGAAACTCTTCATTTGTAAGTAATTTAATAATTAGAATGTATATAAGCAACTAAACAAAAGTAAAATCACTTTTTATATACTTCGTTAGTGTAAGATTATTACTCTGGATGCGTCAAAATAGTTGGAGTCGATGCAAAAGGACTTAGGCATTGATTGTTTAGCAGTGTCCCCCTATAATTGGACAAAAGATTAAACACAATTAAGTTTCACTACACTGGATAAATCAATTTTTAAACAATCAAAGTAATAAATCTCTTACACTGATGTTGGGGTACTAGACATGTTTGTGAACTTTGGTAGTTGCATTTGATGTTCAGTTTCATGAATACGCATGATTTGTTCAAGTAGTGAGTCGGTGTGATTATATTGTTCCTTCTGATACCTGCATTGATTGATATTTGTATTAATAGAATTTCTAAACATTTTATATATTTAAGGAGAGAAAAGAAAAAAGATGTTATGAATTGCATACAAAGAAGGATGAAAGTGATGATCTTGAAGGCCATGATGAATTAGATTGAGATTTGTAGGTCCATTAGCTTGCCCCACTTCTTGTATATTACTCCTTACCTGACTCATCATAATATTGAATGTTTTTTGAGTACACATCAATTTTAAATTATGGATTATGTAAAATAGAGAGTTATAGAAAATTTATACCAGTGTTGAAACATATGGCTGGTTAGAGAAATGGGGAATTGTCTGAGACAATAAAGGTTGTTGATAACTTTGCTCTGGAGGTCCATGTTGTACATCAGTTGATTGTAGTCCAGTAGTCATCATTTGATTGCTCGAAGTTAGGACATAACTTCCACTGTCCACATTTTCTCTTTGGCCATTGCTAAATACACTCGACGGCTACAAAATTATAAGATTAGTACATATTGAATGGTATGTCATTAGTTATATGCATTATTTTAGTGGAACAAGTGTTATAAGTATAGTAGTGTTCTTACCATGTCATTAAAGTTTTCTGCAGTGGTCAAATACTTAGAATAGTCGTCATCTTGATGAAAGCTTTGATTGTGTGCTACTATGGCTGTCTCTTGATCAAAGCTTGATGAAGTTCTTGTCAATGTCTCTTGATCGGTGTTTGAATTCTCTATTAGTGGTGAAGGAAACACATCACTTGTGGCGGCAGAGACAGGGTTATATCCAACAAGGTCATTGTGTTCATTTTCTGAAACCAGCAACGAAGCATTTCCTCCACACTCCTATTCACATTATACGTTAACAATATTATTATATACGTAAACTACTATTCTACTTTGTTTAAATGCGACTTTTTTTAAAAACAACCATTTACATGAAAAGTAACAGAATGAGAAAACAAGAACAAGAGGTATATTAATTGGCCAACAAAATGTAGTTAGTCAAAGCAAAAACCGTTTGATGAGACCAGTGGATATAGCAAAGTTTTTGACCGGACATATGTATATTTAATAATTAATTATTTATAGGTTTTTAAAATTATAATTTATCTCTTAACTAAATATTATAAAACTTTTGAAAAACGCATTTTACTCTATATGTTTTGCTATGGTTTTGCTTTAAAAAATATATATATATTTTCTTCTAAATATACACAACAATATTAGTATGTGAAAAAAACAAAATTTTAAAAAACACCGGAGATGAAGAAATATACCGTGAGAACACCAAAAGTTTCTGGTAAGTCGAAGAACGAAAATTCAAGATCGTCGTTTGAAGCCATTCTTAACAACACTGCAATATTCTCAATCAAATCATTAAATCAACGTAAATCACTAAATTGTATACTTACCACAATAAAAACATCAAATATTTTGTATGTATGAAAAAGCTTAGATGTGACCAAATCAAAAGTGTGTATGCATATATTTTTTATATGTTATAAATGCATAGTTACACATGCCATGGATTGTATATATATATATATATAGTTTCAAAATATCTGTGAAATGAAAACATAATAAAATTTGCAAAAGCTACATGTATTTTCATTAAAATGAACAAAATTCCACATCATCATCATCCAATATTGAAGAAAACATTTGATAATGTAAAATTCAAGGAACAAAAAACATGTGCGTTAAAAAAAGTAATTTAGATTTGAATATATATGATATATAAAACAAAAATGAAACTTATCTCATAATTTACAAAAAAATCTTATCTGAATCTTGTTTCAAATTTTAGAGAGCTAAAGATAAATTTTAACATAAATGAAAATGATAAAACTCAGAAACTTATGCCTAATTTATCTATAGAGATGATGTGAACTAAAATATACCTTTTCTTCGGTAAGAAAAGCGACCGGATATGCTCGAATGAAACCAAGATATAATGAAATCAAGAAGAAGTATTAGAAATGGTCGAGGTTACGGATCGAGATATATAGGTAGACGCTTGAAGCAACGGGATAAGATTTGATAAATATGATTGCCTTTATGTTTGTATTTTTCTGTGTGGCCAAAAACAAAACAAAATTGTTTCCGTATATGATTACAATAAAAAATTTTATACTAAATTTAGGATTACATATTTTTATACTAAATAAAAAAATTATGAAGATAGAAAATCTTAGCTTCAAAATTTCATCTCTATTCGTACTTATATATTACTAGTGATTATCCATATCCTAAAGACATTGCGTTTTGAAGCAATCATAACTCAGAAAAGCTAAATAATAGTTTAATTTTTAAAAAAAAACAGAAAAGCTAAATATTTAGCTTATAAAATTATTGTTTTTTACATTTATTGGAGAAAATCTTGATTTGAAATCCCCTTATAAAATTATTTGGTTTTACATTTATTGGAAAAAATCTTGATTTGAAATCCCAATAATATTAGTGTTAGATTTCTTTCCTCAATTGTTAGGACATTATATATAACTTTTTGTGAAAGTATATATTGTATATCTTAGTTTTATAAATTAAGATAAATGTATCCATTCGTAAATAAACAGATGGAAGATTATCTTAATATTGACATTGCTAAGTTCATAGGATGAAGATTTAACTTTAAAAACAAAATTGCTAGCTTCTCAACACTTATTTGCCCCAAAAAAAAAAACTTCTGAAAACTTTAATTCAATATTCTAAAAGTTCATGAGATTTGGTGAAATTTTAGAAATATGAAGTTATATTTCAGACATCATAAACTTGAAATTTTTATAAATTCTTTAAATTAACGATTTTATAAAATATTGTGCAAAATTTTATAATTTTGGTAACCCAGGCAAAGATTGGTCCAAAATAAGCATTTTTCTTTGACTTTTGAAATATGGGATCTACAAAGACACAACACAGAATCTGCAAATATGGAGACCAACCAAAAATCCAAATTTGCCAGATTCTGCCAAGTCAACAACAAAATTATAGAATATTGTCGGTTTTAGAAAATTATAATGGATAGATTACAGGGGAAGGAAAAAAATCTTAAGATTATTTCTTAATAGAAAAAGACTATTAAGGAAGATAATAGACAATTAAGGAAGAAAATCTAAATCTGATGAGAAATATCTATTCAGTTTTTCTTTCTTTTTTTTTTGTCTTAACTACACAAGTGGAAACGAAATACAGTAAAACCTCTATAAATTATTATTCGATAAATTAATAAATTTTTCCGGTATAGAGTTGGGACCAATGTAAAAATTGATACAAATTGATAAATTAATAAGATAATAATTTTTTTGAAAATTTTATATAAATATATGGTCCTATCAATAGTATAAATTAATAATTGTATAAATTTACAAATATTTATTATAAATATCATATGTAAAATATGATTCTATTAATGTTTTTCTTCAATTTTATTAATTTTTTGTAGTATTCAATTCTAGTATTTTACAACATCAAAAAAAATTTGTATTATTTTTTAAACTTAATAATTGTTTTATACTTGTAATTGGTTTCATAAATACTATCGATTATAAAGAAAAAAACTACATCTTATATTGAATTATTGTAAGAATTTCCAAAATTTGTACAATTTTATTAATTTATCGATAAATAATATCTCTCTAAATTAGTAATTTTTTTTGTCTCAATATTATTAATTTAAAGAGATTTTACTGTAGCCATGTTTTTAGTATAAACTGAGAAGATAAAATTTTCCGTTACAAATTAACAACAAATTGTGTAGTAAAAGGTTATTTATGTGTCAGATTTTTCTTTTTTGTTGTCTTCTCCTGACTATAACTTCTATGGCAGTGTAATTTTGAAAAAAAAAAGAAACAGAACACATATAAGAATAACATAATGAAGATAAGATTTCTTTTTTTTTGTGAAAATTAAAGAAGATAAAACTTGATTTGCTTTTCGCCCATAAAACTATAAAATGGTGTTGCCAAAAAGAATAGTATACAAAAATAACACGACTCTTCATCGTCTTCTCATGGCAAAAAAAAGTTCACTTTTTTATGGGTTGTTGGAAAAAAATATGAATAAATTTTTAAAAATGGTATACATAAATAAATAATACATTATTGGCTACTGAGTTGAGGAACCTTTGTTTCATAGTCGGAGACTTCATGATCAACTTGTGTCTCCGCCGTCACTCCCGGAATATCACTCTGCTGAGCTGGCATCATCTCTTCTATACTGGGACCCACACCTTCATGCTGGCACATTGACCAAAAAAGTCAACATTTTTAACTTAAGTTATTAAAGACAAAAAAAAAGACCAAAAAAAACCTGTTGCTGCATAGAAGCGAATAAGGCCGAGGATGAATACGCCTGAGCCCACTCAGGGAACATTTCACCATTGTGGTTCGTCACGTGGCATTCACTCATGTTGTTTTGGTTCGAGCTTGAGCTACTTCCTTGCAACAATGGTTCATACATTGCCGATGATAATTCTCTGCCAATTTTACATTTCTTTAAAGTAAAAATTTACTGAATTTTCTTGATCAAGATTATAAAAAAATGTGAAAAGTTTACAAATCTTCTTGATCAAAGAAAAAAAAACAATTATAGTACCTGAGTTGGTTAGAATGGGCCGATGCATCAAACAAATGGGTTTGATTGGTCCCATTTTCAGGTAGCCAACCTTCAACGACGTCATTTACAAAAGGACCACCAATGTTTGGTTGCATAGTAGATGCTTCATACGAAGATAAATGGTTGCTCATGAGATGGTCTCGCCGTTGGACAACATGTGTTAGAGTGTCGAGAAGTTGCTTCTCAGAAACTTCGTATTCCTCCATGGTCGTGAATCTTATTGGATCCGGTTCGTATCTCCTGCTCATATTATATAGTAAGCAATCATGATTTGAGTTAAAAAAATTATAAACTATAACATATAACATTTATTTTTCGAGTAAAAACCTTAGTTCTTCTTCTGCCATTTGGAGTTGTTGTTGTAACCTACAAACTTCATGCTCAAGTTCCTAGATTTCCGATTTCAAGCGAGACATTTAGAAATATATCTATGTCTTCTAATTAATTGATGGAATAACGATTAATTACCTCGACGTCAGAGTTGATAGCTGCAGGGCTTTTTCAAAATAATTATATGAAAGAAAAAAAAAGTTTAGTGTATAGTTTAAATGTGTTTTGAAGGAGTGTATCTTGGTAAACATATGAAAATTATAAAATCAATTATAACGACAAACCGAAGGAATTTACGGACTTCGTGACTTGAAGAGCGATGTCATTTTCAGTCTTGAGTTGCTGCAGAATCCTTAGTAGACACTTTCACATAACAACAACATTATTCTTGACTTTAAGGAAACAACATAATGAGGAACAAACTAATCACTATGATTAGAACTAACCTCTTTGTTTTGAATATCTCTGCAAACAAACCAAAAAAGAAAAGAGAGGGTCATGAAAAATTTATTATACCCATATGATCAAGTGTAATGTAACAAAAGAAAAACTGATATACATACGGGCGTCTATTCTGGTCAGGAAAGTATAGAGCACTGAAAGAAAACAAATCAAATAACCAAAGTCAAAATTTACTAAAAATGTAGTAATTTATAAAACTTGGAAAAGAAAGTAGTTTTTAGCGTACCTCTCTCGTTCTTGTTTAGGAAGATTGATGAATCTTGAAAAAACGTCTTCAATCCTAAAGAGACAGAGAACTAAGATATGATATGGTCCAAAACCTAGAAAGCTAGCAATGGAAAATGTTAATGAAAAAGGGGTAAATTAAATGATGTAATACCGAGTTTTTCCGGAGAAAAGGCTAAGGCGATCAGAAGGAGAGAACATGATAAGAGCAATGTCGATATCACAAAGAATCGACAATTCATAAGCTTTCTTAATCAAACCATTTCTACGTTTTGAAAACGTAACTTGTCGATTCGTTGTGTTCTCTATTCTCTTGATTTCTAATTTCACCCGACCCATATTGGCGAAGCAGGAAGAGATTTTGATTCATCCAAATCGTAAGTTGATATAATAATGCTGATCAGTAATCTACAAAACTTCAATCCAAAAAATCCTTGTTTGAAAATAATTTTGTTAATATATACGGAAGGAGGATGAAGAAAACTGCTTATAATTAGGCGAGTTAATAGGAACTAAAATTAGAATTTTTGACTATATTCCTTCTCTAGCCTCGTTTCGTTGTATATCGTTTTGGAGATTTCTTAAGTTTGCTCTTCTTTTTTCATCAAAATCTTTGGATAAACGGTGATGAGATTACGAGATACTCATATGCTGTTTAAGCATCAAAGACGCTAACTTTTATGAGTTTGATAGCTAAATAGTCCTCATGATACATCATAGCGCAGAGTTTGTTGTCTTTTTCGTCGACTCTATGAACTATCTTCACTAAAAATGTCCCATTAACACAATTTCAGTTAATGTCTCGACTTTTGTTTGCCTTTGAATATATATCAAACATTGAGGGATGTAACATTCAACCACCAAATTTCCAAATAATCAGAGCCAACGATTAAGTCACAATTACTGAGGACTAAATTTCTGATTTAACACTTGAGACAAAAGTGGGAACATGAGAGTACAACAACAAAAGAGAAACAGAGTTGGATCACAAATCATCGAGGAAATGTCTTAAATCACCTGAAACACACATAAATAGACAACATCAATAGATAATGCAGTAACAGATCTCTTTAGCTAGTTTCTTGAGATGAAACAAAAAAACACAACAATGGTTTCATCAGATCACACACAATCTGCAGATCCATTGTCCCAATTCATAAACTCAGATGCAAGTAGCAGTACTAATGAGAGTCGAATGATCTCTGTTACCTATGAAGAAGTAGTGAATAGACCAGAATCAATGATGAGTATCGTCGAAAACCCAAGGCTCATGCAAGAAAAGCTCACGACCATTCATTGGAACACGACCTGAAGCTATGTCCTCTTGTCGTTTCCTTGCTGCTTCAGCTTGTTTGGCTAATAACTCAGCATCCTTACAAGTAAACAACAAACTTAGGTTAATCAATAATGATGATTCTTTTGATTAACTTTATGTAAGATTCATTACATGAAAATAAACAACGAGGGCTTCCTAAAGATTATGCGTTTGAGTAGAGATATCAAATCTAGGGTTCTTCAAATCGATATATTCACTAGGAATCAACATGTAAAGGAGAAAGAGATAGAGAGATACCTTTTGGCGTTTCCAAGCGAGGAATTGATCTTTAGAAATTGAAATCTGTGTAGGTTTTGGCGTTTCTCCATTACCGGCTCCCATCGTTCAACGTTTTTCTCTCAACGCACGAATTTCAATATTTCTCTATTTTGATCTGTTTTTCTTCATAGGTTTCGTGATAATTATTGTTTTTTAAACGACAGCGTATTGATTGTCCCATCATAAGTTTCCTTTTCCTCGTTTCGTCGTCGTTTCAATGAATAGCTAAGATTGAATCCGATGGTCGTCATTTTTTTGTTATTTTCTTAAATTTTGAGTATGAACGAATACGAAATTGAATGGAGGAGGTTTAATCTTCGTGCTTGTATTGGTCCACTATAGTTTATTAAGATTTTCGAATGATAATGATACATAACTATTATCACAATCGATGGACTCTCTTTAGGATCCTAAAATTGTCTAATCATACATTACGGTTGCTATATTGGTGTCATTTTGCCAATGTGTATGTTTTTTCGTTTCTTTCTTGGTTTTTTTCTATCATGTGAATTTTATATAAAATTATCAATGGTAGGATATTTGATAGATTACAAATATACACCGGCGTAAACACAAGATTTTCCCAAACTCTATAAAAATGAAGCAAAGTAGTACTATGAGATAGAGGAGATCGAGCGATAGGAGAGTAAACCCATAATAGTATCTCTAACCCATCTCTATTTTAGAGATAAAAATAGAGATATGTTGAAGTGAAATTAAAGTAAAAATAGAGTATTGAGATAAAAATAGAGAAAAGTTAAAAACAATTAAACCCAATAAAACTAGAATCAAACCAAACCAAACCAAACATCCTATTTCCAAGAATTATTTTGAGAGAACGAAATGAAAATGCTCTCAACCAACCATTGCTACTCAAGACCTCTACATATTACAATCTGCATTAAAACATCAAGAGAATCCTAGACTAATGAATATGTTTTTTGAGCATTTATGTTTATTTTGTCAACATCAGATTTTAATCAACAAAAAAAAGTTCAATGTCATATTTTGGTTTTTCAGTATGGCGATATATATAATCAAAAGCGTCATATAAAATTGTAATTCTCGCCCATTGCCAATACAAAACTACACAAAACGAGCATCACCTTTTACCAATTAAGTATTGAAATGCTATTATCTAAAGGCAATTAATATGAGTCCTCCAATGTAATGGTTAATCAATATATTCGCGAATTGTGCTTAGAAATGAAGCCAAATTGAAAAAAGTTTGTCAGTATTATTCGTGAACCTACCATTTTGTTGTATTAAAAAAAAGTTTTTTCAACGTCAAATTCTTTTTGTAAAGATTCTTTTTTTTGTTTTTAAATAAAGTTTACACTACAAAAAAAAATCCATATTTAAATTACATGATAATATGCGGCTACCCGTCGATTCTTATGGAGAGGCAAAAGATGGAACACATAACTGAAGTAACTCCAGCCTTCTCGCTTAGGGTTGTTTGACTTTTTATTATTGTATCTCACACCATCAACAAAATGATGACTAGTGGCATTTTCTCAAATTTCGGATCTAACTTCTTCGAATCTTTTTTGTTGTTCACTGTAACTTCTAAAACTTGTATCACCACATTTACCTTCTTCTTTGTTTTTGTTAAGTTTTTTCATCTTTATGAGAAACAACACAAATATAAAGAAGAAAAGATTCGAGATCCGTATTCTTCTTCATTTTGCTTAAGTGAAAACAAATAGTTTTTGTTTATTTCTGTTCCATATCTGAATATTTCCTTATGGAGAAACTTTGATCTGTTTTGATCATCACTTTCAAAAAAAGTTTTTGTAAGAATATTTTTCTCCTCTTGTTCTACAAAAGAAAAATCATATTCTGCAAAAACAAAAACACGTTTATCTTTTCTTTCAACAATCGGGACGTGACTTTTAAAAAATAAAATTCATTGATACTTTTTCTTACCCTCTTTTAATCTTTTTTTTCTGAATAAAATAAAACTTCTTATAATTTCCCCTCTTTTCTTAAAATTAGGGTTTCTCATTGATATATTTGGAGAGTAGGTTAATCAGTGAACCTGGACAGGATCTAGGTTCCTCCTCTTTAATAACAGACGTTGGGTTTGTACAATCTGGCCTGACGTTTCCAGTTAAAAAAAAAATAAAGTCCTCTTTATATATTTAGACCTAAGCAAAAATTTCTCCATAGAAGAACTTTGAAGGAAAAAAAGAGAGGCTAAATCAAAGATCGAATTCGTCACTGTATTTATTTTCCAGGTAGATATGTAATGCTTTTTTTACCTTCCACTATCAATGGTTTTGTTCTTTCTTTTGCTATATTCGTCGACTTTATGATGATTCCCTTATAAATCGATTTCAATCGTAAGATGTGTTTTGCCTTTTCTCTATTCTAAATTCACAGGCCTTTATTATATAATTACATGGATATTCGGCATTATACGGTTTTAGAAGAACCTAACCAATTTTCCATCACCCAATAATTGCTAGTCTAAAAGTGATTCTAAGACGACGTATGTATATAGCATAAGAATTTTCACTATAAGTCAATTAATCGTTTGGTGTAGGAAGTTTAGCCAAAAGTTACAATGGTAAACGTTTGCGGCAGCTAAATCAATTTGATTGTTAGTGGAGATACTAATACGAACTTACTAGTGCGAACAAACTAATTTCTTATTCTTAGGGGTGCTAATGGCGTTTTTTGGCAACTAGGGCCACTTAAGTTTTTTTTTCCTGAAGTCATCTTCTTTCTTAGTTACGTTAACGATGTTTTTGAATGTAAAATATTACTATTTTTTTTGGCAAAACAGGTTGACATTTCTATAAATACGTCTCTTCAGTGTTTGCTACAAAACACACATAGCAATGTCGGCTAGAGCTCATCCTGTGGACGATGACGGAGAGATTTCCCCGGTGGAAAGATCTTCCCCGCGGCAAGCAAATACACCGTATGTCCACAAAGTCGAAGTTCCTCCTAAGCAAAACCTTTTCAATGAGTTCATGTACACTTTTAAAGAAACTTTCTTCCACGATGATCCTCTAAGGCATTTCAAGGACCAGTCAAAATCCAAAAAGCTCATGCTCGGTATCCAGTCCGTCTTTCCGGTTATCGAGTGGGGAAGAAAATATAATCTTAAGTTGTTTCGCGGCGATCTTATTGCCGGTTTAACCATAGCCAGTCTCTGCATTCCTCAGGTTAGAAAAAAGGTTCAATTACTTCTGCCACAAGTTACTTATGTAAGAAAGCATAAACTGATATGTATTCAAATGGTTTCAGGATATTGGATATGCAAAGCTCGCGAGTCTTGACCCTAAGTATGGTCTATGTAAGTTAATATCAATATCCTAATTAAGCCTCATTTACGTTTTTATTGTATGTTTTCTTTGAAAATGATACAACAATTCTTATTATTGGTGTTTTTTTTTGTTTCAAATTCTTGAATAGATTCAAGTTTTGTTCCTCCGTTGGTGTACGCATGTATGGGAAGCTCAAAGGATATAGCGATTGGACCCGTTGCAGTGGTTTCACTCCTATTAGGTACTCTGCTTCGTGCTGAGATCGACCCCAACACAAACCCTAATGAATATCTCCGCTTAGCCTTCACCTCCACGTTCTTTGCCGGTGTCACTCAAGCAGCACTCGGATTCTTCAGGTAACATACTAAATACTAATTCCAACCTCACATATAAACTATGCATCAAGTTTAGAGATTCTTGTTTATCTAAAACTTCTTAACTTTGGTTTCAGATTGGGTTTCTTGATCGATTTCTTGTCCCACGCGGCGGTGGTAGGTTTCATGGGCGGAGCAGCCATCACCATTGCGCTGCAACAGCTCAAAGGCTTCCTAGGAATCAATAAGTTCACAAAGAAAACCGATATCATCGCGGTTCTTTCTTCCGTAATCAGCTCAGCCCATCACGGAGTAAAGAGTCTTTCAATCACTCTGTTTTTAGTATCTTTCACTCTTTATGTATCTTCACCGTTTGATATCAAATGCTTGCAGTGGAATTGGCAGACAATACTCATTAGTGCATCGTTCTTGATCTTCCTTCTCATCTCCAAGTTTATCGTAATTCACCGAACCATCGATTGCAATCTCTTGTTGATTTCTATTTCCTTGTTCTTATATGATCTTCTGATAAAAACAGGGGAAGAGAAACAAGAAACTGTTTTGGATTCCAGCTATTGCTCCGTTAGTATCTGTCATCATTTCAACCTTCTTCGTCTACATAACCCGAGCCGACAAGAAAGGAGTTCAGATAGTAAGCATAACCTTATAGGCTTAAATATATAAACCCTAAAGTTACTTGCGATGTAAGTTATTTTACTTTGCCTTGTCTTAATTTTCTTCTCCTCAGGTGAAACATCTTGACAAAGGTCTGAACCCTTCTTCTTTGCGTCTAATATATTTCTCGGGCGATTACCTTCTCAAGGGCTTCCGCATAGGCGTTGTCTCAGGCATGGTTGCCTTGACGGTACTTACTTACATAAACCCTAAAATTTATGTTTTACTATTGAATTTTGATTTAATATGTAAACGTAAATGCAAGCACAAATCTTTGTAACAGGAAGCTGTAGCGATAGGAAGAACATTTGCAGCAATGAAAGACTACCAAATCGATGGTAACAAAGAGATGGTAGCATTAGGAGCAATGAACGTAATCGGTTCAATGACCTCTTGCTATGTATCCACCGGTTCTTTCTCAAGATCCGCCGTCAACTTTATGGCCGGATGTCAAACGGCAGTCTCCAACATCATCATGTCCATTGTCGTCCTCTTAACGCTTCTCTTCCTCACTCCTCTTTTCAAATACACACCCAACGCAATTCTTGCAGCGATCATCATCAACGCTGTGATTCCTTTGGTTGACGTTAATGCTACCATTTTGATCTTCAAGATCGATAAGCTCGATTTTGTTGCTTGTATGGGGGCTTTTTTTGGTGTCATCTTTGTATCCGTAGAGATTGGCCTTCTAATAGCCGTAAGTCCCAAGAAAACAGTACCATATGTGTGAATTGATAGGTTTTGCAGTTTTCTTGGCTGATGTTTTTGGGTGTTAATGTTTTAGGTGGGGATATCTTTTGCCAAGATACTTTTGCAAGTTACGAGACCTAGGACAGCGATTCTTGGAAAGATACCAGGGACTTCGGTTTACAGGAATATCAATCAGTATCCTGAAGCGACTAGGATTCCGGGAGTTTTGACAATTCGTGTTGACTCCGCGATTTACTTCTCCAACTCCAATTATGTTAGGGAAAGGTATGAGATCGAATCATGAAATCAAGTTTGAACTGTTACTTGTTTCACAAGAAATAAAGTGTGTAAAACCTTACAGTTTTTGGTGTTCTTGAAATATGTAGGATTCAAAGATGGTTGACAGATGAAGAAGAGATGGTGGAAGCTGCAAGATTGCCTAGGATCCAGTTTCTTATCATCGAAATGTCACGTACTGAACTAACTCTTTATTTTTACATATAGATCGCTATGAGGTGATGACTTCTGATTCACGTCAAATGATTTTTATTATACATTTTTAGCTGTTACGGACATCGATACTAGTGGTATTCACGCCTTAGAAGACTTGTATAAGTCTCTCCAAAAACGAGACATTCAGGTACACACCATAAACCAAAGCTAAGCCTAGATTCTAAAGAAGTTATTATGAAACAGACTAACACTTCTTTTGGTTGTGTGCCAAAACAGTTGGTTCTAGCGAATCCAGGACCGCCGGTCATAAATAAGCTACATGTTTCTCACTTTGCGGACTTGATAGGACACGACAAAATCTTTCTGACGGTGGCTGAGGCCGTGGATTCTTGCTCCCCTAAACTGTCCGACGAGGTCTGATCCGGAGAAGAAGAATCTTGATGATGAAGCAAAATGATATAAAGTGTTGTATGTTGTATAGACTGAATTGAGTAGTCAGTGACTTTGCTCTGTTTATCTTTTATCTATCCCCAATCGTGTGACGTAGAGGTCAAGTGTAAAAGTTGACCTATATAGAGCTTTTTTTAGAGTCGTGATAAGCTTGGATTTACTGGATTAGTTTTCGTTATTGTTTTCAATAACTTTGAACTATAGAGATTATATAATAAGTTATAATATATAAACGAATAAAATCGGAACCCAAACATTAACATCTGATCAACGTAATGCAACGAGCGACTTTATTGCTACTATTATTGGTGGGGAAACCTTGACAAAACGTTTTGTGTTCAAGATTCGAACATTGAAAAAAAAAACAATGAAAACATTTCTCCGTAAATAATTATGTGTGGACCAGAAGTTGAAACCCACTTGTGTACACAATAAACTAGATTAAGACCTTTGTTTATTTAAAATAATAATGGCTTAGACGTCTAAGCGTTAGACGGTCGTTATCTAGATATCAATTTTCTTCATGTATTATTATCTAGTTGATAGACCTAGTTTGATGTTTTAGGTGCCTATTAGATACGTTTGGCAATCGATCTGTTTTTTTAAATATAAATTAACTATAAAATCATAAACCATTATATTTTAAACGAATTTGACTAAAACAATTTAACCACCGTGCAAATAGAATTATAAAACCGTCTGTAAAAAAAAAAAACTCACATCTCTTCTCGAAAACATTAATTGAGAAATAAAAATGGTACAAAACGTAAGATTTTGAGACCGACCATTTTGTACAATGTGCCAACTCTGTTGTACTGTAATCGAGTGTCCCCAAATGCACCAATCAAAACGAGTTAGCACTTAGCACTACTTGTTTTTTGTGCATATTTTTTATAACAAAAAACAAAAGATGCTAAGGACTATCAATCAATCAATGTTCCATCAAATGATAATAATAAAAAACTGTTTTGTTTTGTCATAAAATTTTGAAATGGTATTATAAATGGGAGGTCAAGTGATATTGAAATTTGGCTTGGGAAGTGGTGAAACGTTGGAGGCCCTTTTTACTATTGTAAAGAGACATATCGGTCACAGAAGTGGACAATGTAGCCCAGAAGTTAGGAGCTATAATACAACATTTTCACTTTATTTCTCATCCATTTTTAAAACTTTTCACTTTTTTTCCTCAAATTTTACTATTTTATATAAATGTCATCGATGGATAAACTAATGAGTGATTCAGCCAAATATTTTGAATAACTTTATTTTTTTATTTTTTTATTTTTTTTATTTTTTTATTTTTTTATTTTTTTTATTTTGAATAACTTGAGTTTAACTAAGATTTCAGATGATTTTAAGTGAATTTATGGAACAAAGATTTGCTAATTTATTAGTTTAATAGCCTTACATTTTAAGACATATCTATAAATAAAATAACTAATAACAAGTATTTAGCAAAAAAACAAACTAATAACAACAAGTTTTTTAAGAGTTTAAATTTGCTTGATTGTTATTCTAAATAATACAATTTCAATTGTATGATTGAATACACCTACACAAAATAATTGATTTAAGAAAAAGAAGAAGACAAAATAATTTGTGAAAGAAGAAGAAAAAAAAAGCAATAATAACGAATAAAATAAACACTTAAAGAATCGGAATCATGACGTGTCGTAATTAAAACGGGAATAGAATCGATCAGACAAACTCAACGGCTCAGATTAACTCCTCAGTTTATGGCTCTTCTTTTATCTTCTCTGTCTCCTCTTTTCTCACTTCCCTCTTTCTCTCTTTCACTTTGCTCTGTTCACTCAGAGCATCAAATAAACAAAAGAGAGAAACCAAAACCACACAAGACTAACGATGTTGCTAGGGAAGAGACAGAGACCACCAATAAAGAGAACCACGAGTCTATCTGAGATTAAGTTCGATTTGAATCAACCTAGCGAACAAGAACCATCCGATCATCAGATTCAGCTTGTGAACGTTGATGAACATCGTCAAGTTCATCAAAGATTGTTAGATCAACGGCTTTTAGCGATGGTCTCACCAAGAGGTACACAGAGAAGACACTCAAGTGATTATTCTGAAGATTTTCTAAGATCTTGCTCTCTTTGTAAACGTCTTCTTGTTCATGGCCGTGACATCTATATGTATAGGTATGAGTTTAGGACCTAAAGATTAATCTCATGGTTTTGGTTTGATTAGATATGTAATTAACGATTTGGTTTTGGTTGTTAAATTATGAGCAGAGGAGATAGAGCGTTTTGTAGTTTAGAGTGCAGGCAACAACAAATTACAGTGGACGAGAGGAAGGAGAAGAAGAAAGGTTCGGTGAGGTCCACCATCGTCGTCGCCACCGGAACCACCACAGGAGAGAGAGTTTCCGCCGCCGTGTAGGTCTCTTTTACATATGTTATATATTATCGGTAATGATTGTATTATATGGTTCTTGTTTTATGTATAAAAAGCATTGAGCACTATTGACTGTGATTAACCATGTTAATCATCCTTTAAACCTTGCTTTTGATCTTAAGAATTATTGTATTATGCATATTAATTAGATTTGTGTTCTACTGATTATTCTACTTCTAACTATCTGATTAATTACCATTAAAAGATAAAGATTTATTGTGTGGAGATTAGATATATCACACCATTTCAATTCTTTTTACAGTCAGTAATTGACAAATCAAGAAAATTCGAAATCGTATTTGTGAAAATTGTATACCAACTTAATATATTGATATACAAGTTTGTACCTTATGTACTGTGGATTTCATGTATATCAACCCACCAAAAATATATATTTACCGTACTGTTTTAACTTCATGCTTACTTTCGAATATAAGGAATTAAGGATGATCCAATAGAATTTCTTCATTTTCTGTTGTATTGAAACAAAAAAAAATGAATATTTGAATATGATTTTGGTCAAGTAAGGAATCTCATACCTATTCAGCCTAGCATTGACTGGTCCCTCATTGTAACATTTTAAGAGATTCTTACTTTTTTGCATGTCTCAGTTTTGATAGATTCCTAATGGCTAATGCTCTCCTTTTGCTTCATAAAAGAATTCTTGTTTTAAGCAAAATATTCTTTAGGAAAAACCAACCAATAAGTTCATAACTTTTATTTTTCAACCGGTTCTATGGTCAAAAAAATATCAAAGTTAATTTAGTTTGTTGGTGTTAATGTCCTCGTTGTGAATTACCATCTAAATATTTACCCAACATAACGTATGTTGTTGGCGATTAAAACAAAAAAATCATTGAATAGAGTCTGTCTTCTACCTTTATATAAAGCCAAAACTTCTGTGTTCCTTTTCTTCTAGACTTGCTTTATTTAAGTTGTGTTATTGAGCCATCATCTTATTGTTTTGGATTGAGTTGTCCCATCTAAAATAAGCAAAGACAAGATAGGGAACATATCATGTGAGGATCGAGCTCATTAAACTTTATAATAGTTCATGCATACCAATTACTGTATGAATTATTTAGAATACTCCCTTTCATAATTAATAGCATACAACAAAACTCGATAATTGTCTCTCCCAATACCTTCTCTAGGTCATGAAGAAAAGAAAGTTCAAATGGGCCTCCCAAAGCCTATCTACTTCACATTGATGGATCTCTATCATTGACATGGGTTGGGCTTCATGAACCCTGCTTGACAGCCTTATTTGAAGCGATGAGCATCTGAGTTTTAGTATATTATTTTTGTTGTGATCAATTTTTGTTTGGTGTATTTGATGAATGATGCGTCAAAGTCTCAAACACTGTTTCCTCCATTAGTAAAACAATTTTGTTTGTTTGGGCAAAAGCATCTTCAGATCGCATATTCTATTATAGCACCTCTGATTCATTAGACATATGTCATCTTTTTGCCAATTGTCAAATTGAATCAGCAAATTTTAGTAGATGTCATGCAAAATGATGTTAGAATATCTCATCTAATTGGACCAAAAAAGCATATCTCATCTAATTATATTATTTCACATTATATTATAAAAATTTCTTTATTTGATCAGTTATTTATTTATAAATTATAACTATATTATGATTGTTCAAACAAGTCCGGTTTGAGAAAATACTAATCTATCTCATCTCTCTCTAAAGAGTATAGATCATATGTTATTAGTTATTATGTAAAGTTGTAGTATCATTTTCTATTAAGCTTTAATAGGTTTTATGATATGATAATCATTTTCCTCAAACCGAACCATCTAGACCAAGAAGAAAAAAAGGCAATGATTTGGGGTGGTTATTGAAGGCTTTGAAGAGGTGCTTCATCTGCTGAATTTTGCTGTCGTAGTGTATTATTTAGTATATATTTTTAATTAAGTGAAACGTATTATACTATTATGGTCTATACAACTCCACGAGAGGTTGCTGACACAAATTTATTCAATATTCGATTTCCGACTAGAAACCTTCTCGCAACAAATTCCATACTATACCATTCCACTTATTTAAATCGTATATCTTACATAGTACAAGTCTACAATAAAGCATTGTTGGCAACATTTTCAGTACCTTTGTTTGGCAAAAGAAAACACAACCATCGATCCTTCGATGTTTAAGTCCACAGGAAACTTCGTTGGATACAACAACAAAAAGAGAAGAGAACATACATAGATGAAAATAAAATGCTATTTAAATTAATAAAACAAACGTATTTTGTTCCTTATAATTGCGAAAATAATTTCCCCTTGTGTTGGTTGTCCTCACTGTCTCAATTGTCACTACCTAAGGAAGCCGATCTTTTGTTGTTTTACGTCTTAAGTTTGCGATTTTTTTGGACTTACGAAAATTAAATGCAAAAAAAACAAGAAATAGAAAGTTGACAAAAACAAGAAATATAAATCGTCTAAAGCTTGCTTTATGTAAACTCATAAAATCCTCCTTTTTGGGCATTGACAAGTTCATCTGTCTCTCTTGTCGTAGTGAAAGAGAAAAAGAAACAAGTTTTTTTCTGTTGGGTAATTTTCTACTCGTCATTGGTTTCATCGACATTGAACTAGAACCAGGTTTGTCTCCGTTCAAGCATTGCTTATAGTTTCTTCCCAATTAGATCTGTATGCAATCAAATTAAATTGCTAATGTGTTTGCTATGATCACAGAGTTACTCAGGGTTTCACTATCGAGTTTTTTTAGATCTTTAATCACGATAATTAGTTTGCTAATTATAGAATCTACCACAAAATTTGGTTTCTTTTTTTCTCCAGAATGGCTACTGCTACGTCTCACCAATCAGTCGTTTCATTTGCTTCTCTCCGGTCTTCTCCTTCTTCTACAATCTCTCAATGTGGATTCAAGATCGATTCTTCACTGAGCTTTACATCGAAAAAGACAAACTTTTGCAAGATTAAAGCAATGGCATCATCAGTTTCTTATGACAACACTCTCTTGTCTCCTTCCAAGACAATCCCTGACAATTCTCAAAAGAAATCAAGTAAGTATATGCTCTGTTTTTTTTAATTCCTCAAATCTCACTTTGGTTAATGATTATTTATCTAAATACAAGTTTGTGTGTTTTGATGGTTTAGATGAAGCAGCTTTGATATTGATTAGGCATGGAGAATCTTTATGGAACGAGAAGAATCTTTTTACTGGTTGTGTTGATGTGCCATTGACTGAGAAAGGTGTTGAAGAAGCTATTGAAGCAGGGAAGAGGATTAGTAACATTCCTGTTGATGTTATCTTTACATCTTCTTTGATTCGTGCTCAGATGACTGCAATGCTTGCTATGATTCAACACCGTCGTAAGAAGGTACCGATCATCTTGCACGATGAAAGCGAACAGGCGAAAACTTGGAGTCAAGTTTTTAGTGATGAGACTAAAAACCAATCCATTCCTGTCATACCTGCTTGGCAGCTCAATGAAAGAATGTATAAATATATCTGGCTTTCACTGTCTCTCAACATATTGAGCTTTGAACTGATAATAAGCTTTATCTGCTTTAAAACGTTTTTGGATGTAGGTATGGAGAATTACAAGGTCTTAACAAGCAAGAAACAGCCGAGAGATATGGGAAAGAGCAAGTTCACGAATGGCGTAGGAGTTATGATATTCCTCCTCCCAAAGGAGAGAGTTTGGAGATGTGTGCTGAGAGAGCAGTAGCTTATTTTCAGGACAATGTAATGAGGATTCTTTATTAAGTCCCTTGCTAACTTTTCTCCTTAGTTTGTCTAGTAATGTTGGATGTCAAATTGCAGATCGAACCGAAGCTTGCAGCTGGAAAGAACGTAATGATAGCTGCTCACGGGAACTCGCTGCGGTCTATCATTATGTATCTTGACAAATTGACTTGCCAGGAGGTATGATAAAAAGACTAGTTACATATCCATTCTTGATTACTGGTTATGCAATTTTTCTGATGAATAACTGAAATTGTCTTGATGGTTTTGGTTCTTAGGTGATAAGTCTAGAGCTATCGACAGGTATACCTCTTCTCTACATATTCAAAGAAGGCAAATTCATGAAGCGGGGAAGCCCGGTTGGTCCAACAGAAGCTGGTGTTTATGCTTATACCAAGGTTATGCATCATTTCTCTCTTCTTCATCTTTTTAGATTTCTCTGTTTCAAATTTCAATGATTCTGAGTGTTTCTTTGTGGTTGCAGAGATTGGCTCAATACAGACAGAAGCTAGAGGACGATAGTGAAGTACTCTGTGCCTGAAGTAAACTAGAAAATTTGGTTCTTCATCTACTCAACTCTCTTCCCACAAGCTTAGGACCTTAGAGGCGTTTACAAAGAATACATAACTTCTGATTTTGTTCTTTTTTTCTGGTTCTTCTTCATTCATATGTGTCATAACCACCACTGTTACCTGAAGGATAATGTTCAAAATGTGACCGTTTCCGTCTTTCTAGCCAAACACTTGTTGATGTTGTGTTTGTTGTTGTTACCAAACTCTTTAAGCAAACAAGTATTATTCTGTGAAACATTTAAGAATCTGCACTTTTACTGGTCTTAATTGTGTAACAACAACAACAAAAATTATAGCTCCAGCATAGTATTAGCTCCAGAAGCTTCTACAACTTTAGGATTTCATGTTTAGGTTTTTGTTGTATCTAAAGGAGATTGCAAAGTTCCATTCTCTATAGTCTCATCTTCTTTGTCCTCCAAATACTTCATCTCAGAGTCTGAAACTTCAGAATCTGAGTTAGTCAAATGAGCTGAGGTTGATGACACTGTGGTGTTTCCATAGAACTTCAAATCATCCTCTCTCATTCTCTCAGCATATTTCTCAAAATTGAAACCCGCATCGCTGTTTTTTCCACCAAATGCAACCTCGAGTTGCTCCATATCGAAAAGATCCTCCAGAAGCTTGTTGCTGAGGTTATCATCTGAGTAGACAAATTTCACCTTGTTGCTGGTCTTTGGCTCTAAAAATGGTTTCACCATCTGCATATTAAACAATTTCCTCTTATGTCAAAAAGCTTCATGATGCATAAGGACTTGCATATAGAGAGATTTTGAAATGTACCTTATAAAACGACTCAAAAATCTTAGGCGGGTTGTATACAATGGCCAAGCCTAAGCGTTCAGGGTAATGTTCTTGTAACACATGAGCGGTTTCTCGAGACACTTTCAAGGAGATATGAGACATGTTGAAACCGTGAAAATCGATTAGCCAAACCATTTGCTCTTGGTTATCTGGTAGGTTCAAGATTGCATTTTCCATACAGTACACCAAGATTCTAATCTGCCCTTTATATGATTTTGTATTCTGTAGTAAACCCAAAAAAGATATTAATCGACATGTATATAGCAACAGAGCTTTGGAAGGAAAATGGAGAAGAAGCCAAACCTGGCAACTTGGTCTCATAACAAGAACTGTTCTTCCATACTTATCGGTACAATTAGCTCGGTATATTTTTCCGGTCTCAGCTTCTCGTGCTATCTCCTCCTATAATAACCATTTCACATAACATGACAAATAAGAACCATATTATAAACTGATGGGATATTTATTGTCCACGAATATGTAAATACATACCCATCGAATCTCCTCAGGTTTGTATTGAGCCCTCCATTTTAGTGTTTCTTTAAGCATTTTAGTTGCTTTCTTGACATGGCCGTTACGCGCAGCCAAATACCGAGTAATGGCGGCATCTGAACAAAACTCAGATGACTTCTCAGTCAATGGCCCTAGTAATGTCCTCACTTCATTTATCTATGTTGTCAAAACACACAATCTTTATATCAAAAGAAGACAAAAAAAAAATTGATACACGCATGAAATATCACAGAGCTGCTAATGGTTCCCCTTATCATCATCATCATATACCTTGTTTAGATACTCCTCTGGTGTCAAAGATTTCTCAAATCCATTTGAAGATGATTTATTAGAATCAGAATTCATATCTTGCTGAAATTCAAGAGCAAAGTTGCAACCAAACTAATTGATTAGAGAAAAATAAATAGTCAAAATACAGAGATTTATACACTGTAATTTGATTGTTAATTCTTTGGCCAGAAACAGGGATGATTACAAGAATAAAGGCATTAACAGAGGTAGATTTTAGCCGTGGTTAAGAAGTTATTAAGCTAATAACGATGTTAACTAGATACAAATGCTCGCTTTGATTACTTAAAACGAAGTACATGATATGATCAAATAACCATTTCTTAAAGACAGAAAACACAAAAACAATACATTTTTTGAAAAGAATCAAGATTTACGCAAGACGAACTAATTCACATCTGACCTTGATCTTACTCTTAGATAACTAGAATCAATAAATCAAAAGTTAAAGAACATACTCACCTGGAAAAGAAAAAAAATAATTAGAGTGATCAGCGAGCGATGCGATCGGATCGAATGAGTCAAAACCTAAAATCTAGGGTATTGAAGAGCATAAATTGAGACCAACGAGTCTTAAGCGTCGGTCTGAAAAAAATCAATGAAAGTCTCGCTGTAAGAAAAGTAGTAGATTGATTTTTCAGGCGGCTAACGGACAATGTGATGAGAGCTGAGAGACACGTGACGCGCGATTGAGAACACCTTTTCAAAGTATTTCTTGATCTAACGTCGACTTAGTGAAATAGACCGGGAATTAAACCCGGTTTTGACTTCTTGATTTGATATTTGGTTATATGATTAAATGTGAATGTGACGGTCTAACCGCTCTGACATTACCAACCATGTTTCTCGTACGTCATGCCAACTGCATTTTATACCCAAAAAGGAAAAATTTATTAGGTTAGATAAGCTTTTTTTTTTTTTGTTGCTAAGATAAGCATTTTGTTATTTAAGAACTTTGAATTAATTGAGAGTTTTAAACTATTTTTTAATTTATAAGACAATAGTTGATTATTAATCATTTTCATATTGTAATATTTGATCATTGAAATATTATTGAAATTGAATTTATATTTATAGTTATTAATTAAATCACATGTGATTTCAAACAAATTAACAGGTCTCATGGGCCTAGTCTTGTACTTGTAGCCCATTAATATGATTTGATCTATTTCTTTTGTTTGGTTTTAGTTTTGATCTATTTCATATCTTCTTTTGCTGTTTTTTTTTTTTTGGAAGTTTTTTTTT
>Ga0041059_1000486_pt1 | contig 30003 bp, 28 predicted proteins | sample AraColnosormetaG_FD_56232 | JGI IMG/M metagenome (GOLD analysis project Ga0041059, IMG submission 56232) | Arabidopsis roots microbial communities from North Carolina, USA - Col MF nosort | ecosystem: Host-associated > Plants > Roots > Unclassified | place: USA: North Carolina | collected...
AAAAATATAATTGCAATCCCTTAAAATGAACAAAACACACCTAAATACATTCTTTATCTATCCAATAAATCTTTTTTCTCCAAAATTTGAACTAGATTTTGACAACTATTTAAAACAAATATTTGTTTGACAAACCAAAATACAATTGCAATCCCGTAAAATATTTATTTTCATTATATATTTAAATTAGCGGTGTACCGCGGTTTTTTTTACGGGACGGATTTGGCGAGACGGGTTTGATAGGACGTCACTTAATAACAATTGTAAACTATAAAATAAAAATAAATAGATTTAATTTGTAAACTTTTATATATACTAATTTAAAAAATAAGTTGTCCCCGCAGTATACCGCGGGTTAAAATCTAGTTGTACATATTTATCCTTCATTTATCATGGTTCATACACTTAAATGGATTCTGTAAATCACGGCTTTTTCTACGTTTAACTTGTATTAGGTGAGATCCTTTGGATCTTAATTCGTCATATAAAGATTATTCATTTAGAGATGTACATTTATAAGATTTAAGAACATAATATGTAAATAAGTATAGTGTTCAAATGTAAATATGTGTATATATTTTTGCTCAGTGTAAAATCTAATTTTTAAATGTGATTATTGTTGAATAGAAGAAGACTACAAATATTTTTAGAAAAGTCATGTTTCTCTATAAAATCGTTGTTTTCTTCTTTGTAACGTTCCATTTTAATTTACTTTCTCCAAAAAGTAAAGGATTAAAAATTAGATTCAACGGTTGTATAGGCGTGAAAAAGAAAAAATAATTTCCGGAAAAATATACTATTTAATAATTATAATAAATTCTCTCTCTCTCCTCTATAAAGACAAACAATCTCCAAGTTTCTCTGTATCAACAAAGCTCTGTTTCAAGCTCTCTGTTTCTCAGATCTTCTCTCTGTTTTTTTCTTCTCATAAAATAAGAGTTGTGATTCAACAGTTATGGTGAGAATATTCCTTCTCTACAATATACTAAATTCGTTTCTTCTCTCTTTAGTACCAAAGAAGCTACGAACTCTTTTCCCTCTTTCTTGGTTCGACAAAACTCTCCACAAGAACTCACCACCGTCTCCGTCAACGATGTTACCTTCTCCATCATCTTCTTCAGCGCCGACGAAAAGAATAGATCCGTCCGAGCTCAAACGCGTTTTCCAGATGTTCGACAAGAACGGTGACGGTCGAATCACAAAGGAAGAGCTCAACGACTCGCTTGAGAATCTTGGAATCTACATACCAGACAAAGATCTGACTCAAATGATCCACAAGATCGATGCTAACGGTGATGGATGCGTCGACATAGACGAGTTTGAGTCGCTGTACAGCTCGATTGTGGATGAGCATCACAACGATGGCGAAACAGAGGAAGAGGATATGAAAGATGCGTTTAACGTGTTTGACCAAGACGGAGATGGGTTTATCACTGTGGAGGAGTTGAAATCTGTGATGGCTTCCTTGGGACTCAAGCAAGGGAAGACCCTAGATGGTTGTAAGAAGATGATTATGCAAGTTGATGCAGATGGTGATGGTAGAGTCAATTACAAAGAGTTTCTTCAGATGATGAAAGGTGGTGGCTTTAGCAGCAGTAATTGATCTTTAACTAGGGTTTGATTTGACAGAAGAGAAGTGTGTTTATTCGATTGATTGGTTTGTTTTTCTTGTTTTTCCTCTGTAAATAAATTTTCTGATGACAAATCAAAACATCGTGTAATCGAGGAAGGTGTGTAATCTTTGTTTTTTAGGGTATCTCTGAGCTTATGTAAGATTCACCTTCTCATCTATTCTGATTGTTAAGTGTTCTTAAGTAGATTGTTAACTGTTTCCTATCAATATAGTATATTGCAGAACCAACCACATTCGTATCAATCTAAAGGCAAGAGTTAAATCCATGTCCTCTTCTACTCTATGGTTACAAAGTTCCTCACATTACATTCCATAAAATAAGATTCAAACCACATCTAGATTACACTTAAACCATTTACGATCGGGAAAGCTTCACCAATTCAAAGAATATACAGCCGCACACATCAATAGTTGGCTTAGATGGCATCTTGTTTACTTCGCAATAGCGCATGCTCTAGATGTTCGAACTCCTTCAAATTGTTCACTACATTCTCAACTTTCTTTGCTATCTGATTACTATGCTCTTCAACAATCTTTGCAAAAGCATCTAACTGTTCCTTGTACGCTGCACATAACCGCTTCTTGTTTCGCAGCTCTATCGTCAGTTCTTGAATTCTCTTATCCTTCTCGTCCTATAACAACATATAATTTACCAAAATGGTTTCATACATTTGTTGCTCAAAATACGTAATGTTACACTGCACAGGGACATAAGTTAAGTAAGTTAAGTACTCACCAGGGTATGGCGAGCCTCGCGAGGTGAAACAACGAGTGGATGGTTATGTTCTTTGACGAATTTGGTAATGACCCATTTGCCAGACCGGTCATACTTAACATGAATCATAGCTTTGCAACCTTCTCTTGTACTCGGTCTAGGTTTCCTAACTGATCCAAACTTACCACGAATACTAACACAATGACCTTCTTTGTTACAACCGAATCTCCGGGCAAGAATTCTTCCGTCTTTCTCGGATCTTCGGCAAGACATTACACGCATTACAAACCCTAATCGTCTAGAGTAATCATCATAGAACATCTTAGCTGCATCCTCGGATTCAAATATAATCCCTTCACGAGGCTCTATAGCAAAATCATCTGTGTTGTTGCTGTTCTTTGTGGTTGGATCATCCTCATCTTCCACTGCCACATAGATAAGGAAGAATTACAGATTTGATTAGATAATCAAAAGTTTGAATATTATGTAAGCTACTTGAGAGTTCAATTCAACTCCGAGAATTTGATTTGGAAAATCTCAGAAATGTTGGAAAAAGTTTCAATTTTATGTAATAGAAGATTGTTCAAAGTTTACCCTTTTCATCGACAATGATCAGAACAAGAATGTGTCGTAATCATAATACAATTGAAACATAGAGACGACAAGCAATCGAAGAAATCCAGCAAATAGCTAATCACTAATGTTAGCTGAATCAGTTGAGAAAAAAATTAAGACCCAAAGATGAAAAATTCGATTGAAGAAATTATTCATATGGAGTATAAAGTAATTAAAGACCAGAAAATTAAGAGGAAATTTAGCTTACTGGATTTGACGAATCAGAGCAGGGATCTTCAGCTGCACGAGCACGAGGCCAAGAGATAGGGAAAGAGAGAGAGAGAGGTGACCTAAATTAATCTTTTGGAAATTGACTGGGCTAAATAGTAATAATGAAATATTTGTGGGGGTTTCCGTTAAAACTAGAAAAAAAAAAAATTGTGTATAAAAAAGACCCTAATCCCGATGAGTTTTTAGTTCTGTAGAGAAAAGAAGAAAAAGACCCTAATCCCGATGATGATTTACGTAGTTCCCGATCTACTTGAAGAAATTTTCCTTGGATTGCCTTTAAAATCAATCCTCAGATTCAAAACCGTCTCAAAACAATGGAGATCAATCCTGGAATCGAAGAGTTTCGCGGAGAGGCGTTTGAACGTTGAGAAGAAGGAGAAAATTCTGGCTGTTGGAGACCGGACTGAGTTGGGATTCGAAGGTGAGGAAGAGATCCAGATGGTCTATTTACACTGCGATATTGACGCCACACGACCCTCTCTGACATGTGAGGGTTTGGTGTGTATCCCAGCACCAGGTTGGATCAACGTTTTGAACCCATCGACCAGACAACTCCGGAGATTTCCTTGTAGCCCTAATCATCACGTGCCCTCTGATCGTATTCGTTTTCAGTTCAGAGGTAATATCTGTTTAATGGTTTATTAAAGAGTCAGTTAAAATTTGGATTGTTTTTGTCTGATTTTTTCGTGAAATTGCAGACGAACTATACCTCACTTCCTTTCCGGGGAATTGGGAGATGGGATTTGGTAGAGACAAATTTAATGGTAGCTATAAAGTGGTGAGGATGTGTTTTAGTCCTGTGGAAAAATGCGAGGTTCTTGATGTTGAAACTGGGGAATGGAGTGAACTGAATCCACCTCCTAACGATATTGACGTGGGAAGGAAGTCAGTGTGTGTGAATGGGTCAATCTACTGGTTAAAAAATGTTTAGCGTTTCGGAATCCTAGCCTTGGATCTTCACACACTAGAGTTCCACAATGTTTCCGTTCCATCTACGTGTTGCACCATGAGTGCCCAGATGGTGAACCTTGATGACCGTCTAGCCATAACTAAAACAAACGGTGCGCCAGAATGGGAGCTAGAGATACTGAGCCTGATGGATGTAGACAAAGAAATATGGAGCAAGACTTACTCCATAACTTTAGCCAGTATCATTATTAACCACCCATGGGAGTCTAGTTGGTTCACGGTGTTGACGGTTTCTAAGCTAGGGAATCTTGTCTTTTGTGACAATCACAAGCGGTTGTTTAAATATAATACCGAGACAAATGAGATTTGCTGTCTCTCCTCAGATATTTCTGTTATATCTCCTTATCTCGAGGATTTGGTACCACTTCGTTTGGACTCAGGACATGATCATCGGGATTACAAAATCAGGACATCTAGTTGCGGATTGTTTTCGAAGCATCCGGAGGCAGGGTTATTCAAGGAGATCATCACTTTTCGGTTTGTGTTTGCCACTCTAGTTCTAGTTGGTTATCAGTATTATAGATCATTAAAATTCAAGTAGGTGGATTCTTCTCTATGTGTTTTACCCTCTTGGCATGTAACTTGCAAAGCAAGTACGAAGCTTCAAACTTTTCTCTCTGTTTACAGATTTTGACTAGGGGCCAAAAGAACTGGTTGTGATATTATCAAAATTACGGATTAGCATTTTCTAGTTAGCTTGGACATTTTCTAAAAAGTTGATTCACTTTGCTCCTGTGTCGATTGCTCATTCATTCAATTTGTTCTTTCAAAGGATATTCGTATTTTTAGAGCATGCTATAATATTTATGGTTATGGATGCTTTCACCATATGTACGAGATGACCTTATAAGCTCAATGTTCTTAATCTTACTTCTTCAGGAACTAACAGAGATTATATATGTTTATGATAGTAGGGATTCATACTTGTGAGAAAAAAGAGCAAGAAAATTAAATACATGCCCTGGAGAGACAAATTTTCTAGAGGAAAAAGAGCAATGAATTTTTTTCTAGAAAACTAGAGTGTCATTGAGAAGACAAGTTAAACGTTTTCAAGGAAATAAATACATGTGCAAAAGGTGTTGTATCGTTAAAATTGATTCTGTAATCCAACTGTTAATGGTTTGATGCTATCTAAACTAGATATATCTTCATATTGAAATTAGGATCTAGATCACATTATACTGTAATGTTTGAGAATATACATATGAAACTTATTCTTATTGTATATAAATTTATATTTCAGCATATGGATAATGAGACGAGATAAACCGGTTTGGCTGGGTTAGCATTCGAGTAGAAAATCATGATCTTCTCAGCATTAAAAGACTATTGCTCGAGCATAGCGAATACTCCAATGAACATGATGTATTGATGTACGAGATCATGACATTCTACGTTCTTAATTCGTATCGACAAAGTGACGTTACGCTTTGAGTAGGGACGCAGCTCATTAGTATGAATATTTTAGCTAAGTGCGGTTACGACGAAAATGTGCAAAAACAATCTTTTAGTAACTAAGAAGAGCATGAAATAAACTTTATCTAGTTGGAAAATACGTAATATTTTCACGCGTAAGGAAGGTTAAACTTGTAGTTAGTTACAGCTAAGTGCCTTGTCAAATGTCATATGTAAGTAAGTTGGCATTTTCCATTTTTTATAGTTAGGTATAAGCTAAGTTGCATTATGACGTCAAAGGAAAACCCAAAAGGAAAGGCTAAGTAATTAAGTTAGCGTTTTTCTTTTCTTTCTCATCAAGGTAATTTTGAAAATCAGAATTTACCCAACCATAAATGTAAGATTATCTTCTTCTAGCAATAAAGGCAAGTTGTTTGTTACTCTCATACGCCTCAGAAGTCAGCACTCATCTTTTTACACATCACTATCAAGTCAGTTGGTTTTCTTCTTACTTTACCTCACGCGGATTATTCCTAATTGTGTCTATAAGATGGAGTCATTTCTCATTCTGATTATTGTATTCACGTCTAATTCTCTTCTTTCTCACATTACTTGGTATGCTTTTGATTTTCTTCCTAGTGTATTGCTTTCTTTTCTTAATCTTGTGTTTGGTTTGATTCGTCAATCATCTGATTATTTCACTAATAATGCTGCATTATGGGGTACGTACGATCATCATCTGATTATTTATCTACTTTCTTTGGTTTAACACTTGAAAACTTTGGAAAGAATCATGGAGGGAGTAAGAGGTCAGAGTCAGGACATGAATGAGGTTTATGACACAATCAACAGGGTTGCTTCTCGCCTAGGAATTTTTAAAGATCGAGCTACTGCTTTACTTTTGAGATACAAATGGTCTGTATCATCTACTTTTCTTATTTCTAATTTGTTCATACTTGTTTTGTTTTCGTCACTGATTATGATATCTGAAATTTGGTTAGGGATGGAGAAAAACTTGTCTCAGCTTACAAAAAATCTCCTGATAATGGCGGAATGTCCTATTCCTTTGAACCCAATCCTACGAATCACTTTCATTCTGGTAGGGTATGTTCCTTATTCTCTATGTCTTTTTTAAAGGATTGTGACAAATTTTAGTTTCTGAATTTATACTTAACTCTTCTTTTATACGTTTCTAGAGAAAATGCTGTCTTTGCAATGATATCACTTCCTGCATAAACATTGGATGCGGTGACTATGTTTGTGACGACAAATGCTTTAAAGGTAACACATTTCAGCTTGTGTGTGTTGATATTTTTTTGTGAGCTAAATTAATGCTCTACTCATTTCTGCATGTAGAACACATCGAGTCCAAAATACATAAAGAATTGGACATGCGGTGTCCAAAGTGTCGCAAATTCCTCTCATATTCTTGGATATATAGGAAAATGTCTAAGGAAGGACGAGAGAGATACGAGGCTTCGCTGCTCGAGAATTTTCGCCATGCCACCAAACAACCACCCACTGTAACTGTAATTAAGTATTATTTTCAATACTACATAACTATTTTTGTCATGTGTTACCATTTAACAATTATTTTTATTTTAGGAGGAGGATAGCCTTTTGAAAAAATTGGTTCGCAAACTATCGAAAAGGGGTAAAGGTACTACAACGATATTGCTTATTTTTCAGTTAATTATTTGTTAAATTGTTTTATTGAATCATTTTCAAATATAACAGATTTGGCAAGTACGAGTGGAGAAAACAAAAAGTAATTACTTCTTGTGGCTGGTGTGCATGTTTGCTCCAAAGTATTGAACAAGGCAAATTGATTGGAACCATCATTAATTATTCACAACATCTATCGTCAGTTTAGTGTTCATATTCCCATAGATAAATTTGATAGTAATTATAATTTATTTATATAACTAAGGTGTGATTATTAAAATATTTAATAGAAAGAAAAGTTTTTACTTTGTAACTGACTCTAAGTTAATAATGTTTTATCGACTAGATAATGTATTGGCAGATTTTATTGCCAAGCGGGCATTAGTTGCCATGGACCTTTATGTTCTAGTTTATTAGTAAGAAATAAAATGCGTTTATGACCACAATGTGAAGAATGCCACTATTGCAAATTTAAATAATTGATTACGTCGTCCTTATTAATTGGGCCATAAAAAGGCCTTAAATAAATGTGTCTAATTATAATTCACAAATATCGAAGATGATAAACAAACAGTGTAGTTATCAACAAGCTTCAAAAATGGGGGAAGAAGAAGAGAACCCTAATTCGATCGACATTCTTCCCGAGCTACTTGAAGAAGTTCTCCTTAGATTGCCCACGAAATCGATCCTCAAATGCAGAATCGTCTCAAAACAATGGAGGTCACTCCTGGAATCGAGTAGGTTCGCGGAGAGGCATATGAGTCTTCAAAACAGCCGCCGGAGAATCTTAGCTGCTTACAACTGCGACTGCGGCGGACGGAGGAAGCTCCTACCCGAGTCACGGTTTGAAGGGGACGAAGAGATTGTCTATCTGCACTGCGACGCCTCACGACCCTCGATGACTTGCCAAGGTGTGATCTGCTTCCCCGAGCAAGATTGGATCATCGTTTTGAACCCATCGACTAGCCAACTTCGGCGATTCCCTTCCGGCTTGAACCATAACTGCAGATTTAGAATTGGTAATAACTAATAATCTGTTACTTTATAAGTAGAAATTTTTGCCATTAGAAATTGAAAGAAAAAAATCGAAACTTTATTTCAGGATTATGGAAGACTTTCTCTCCGGGAAACTGGGTAATGGGGTTTGGTAGAGACAAAGTGAATGGGAGGTATAAAGTGGTGAGGATGTCTTTTGCTTTCTGGAGAGTTAGGCAAGAGGAGCCTGTGGTGGAATGTGGTGTTCTTGATGTTGATACTGGTGAATGGCGGAAGCTGAGTCCACCTCCTTATGTGGTCAATGTGGGAAGCAAATCGGTATGCGTGAATGGATCTATCTACTGGTTACACATTCAGACGGTTTACAGAATACTAGCCTTGGATCTTCACAAAGAAGAGTTTCATAAAGTCCCAGTGCCGCCTACGCAGATCACTGTGGACACTCAGATGGTGAACCTTGAGGACCGTCTCGTACTTGCTATAACCAGAGTTAGCCCTGAATGGATACTAGAGGTATGGGGCATGGATACATACAAAGAAAAATGGAGCAAGACTTACTCCATAAGTTTGGATCATAGAGTTGTTTCCTGGCGAAGGCAGAAAAGGTGGTTCACGCCCGTGGCAGTTTCTAAGCAAGCGAATCTTGTCTTCTATGACAATAAGAAGAGGCTATTCAAATATTATCCAGTGAAAGATGAGATTCGTTGTCTCTCCTTAGACATTTGTGTTCTGTCTCCTTACGTGGAAAACTTGGTCCCTCTTCCGTTAAAGCCAAGCCATCCGCATCCTACTCCGAAAAATTCAGATTTTGAAATGAGGATATCAAGATGCCGCTTGTTTTCGACGCCAGGTTCTTGGATATCCAAAATTTTGAAATGGAATGTTATGACTCTAGAGATTTTGTTTACCTCTCTAGCAATAGTTGGTTATATATGCTTACCTCTCTAGGAGTTATTTATCTTGTTTCAAAATATTAGTTGGTTATATATGCTTTCGAGATCTTTCTGATATTTATTCTGCCAACTCATTTTTCTTCCTCTTTCCTTTAACCTTTAAATCGATTTAAGTAGATTCCTATGCATGCCTCTCTTTCACTCTCCTCTTCTATGCAAGTATACACAAATCCTCAGTTTTCTACTTGTTTACGGGATCTGGATATTGACTAGGAGCAGAACTTTATGTAATACTATGGTATAATGGTTTAGCATAAAGAGCTATTCACTTTGTGCCCAAAGACAGCTTCTGCATAGATGTTGCAGACCAAATAATAAAGACTACATGCTGTGTTTCGACATGCTCCCTGATGTAATAAAATGATTTGAGAAGCTTACAATGATTTGATATCAGTAAAAGAAGATTTGGTACAGAGGAAAACTGAAAAAGCTCCTTTGATCAAAAGCATCAGCAAGAGGAAGGAAGAGCAACTGCTTCTGCTGATCGAACTGCAGAGCTGTGGAAAACTGATGGAACACTCCAACAAAGTTTTAAAGGTTATTTGAATTGTGTTGCACGTGTTGCTTTCCACCCATATGGGAAATACCTCGGGTTAACAAGCTTTGACAAAGCATGGAGATTGTGGAGTAGAAGCTGCTTTTGCAAGTAGTTTACAGTCACAATGTCTATGGAATTGCAATTCAACAAGATGGAGTATTAGCAGCTTCTTATGCGTGTGATTCACGCCCACGGGTTTGAGATCTCCCCCCTTGTAGGAGTATTCTCGTCGTCAAGGACACATGAAACCCATAAGACTCAAGTTTTGTTCCCTTGGTCCTCTTCCTCAGGTAAAAACCTGACCATTTATTAACCCTTGATAGTTAATCTCCTTTCTGCTATATGCTTCCCTAAGGAAGCTGCAGTGCCGAATTGAAAGAAAGAAAAAAAAATCACCAATATTACGAATGGGCCCAAAGCCCATTAATGTTGTCCCTTTTTTGTTATTAAAAGCCCATTAATAACCATGAGTCGTTGTTTCTCTCTTTCAAATTGTCCTGTGAGATCATAGCGCCAAAGAAGCAAGAAGCTGAAGATCATTCTCTTTTTTCACCGAGTTTTCTTCTCTCTTATCACCGAGACTCAAGGTACACGTCTCTAAATCGCTCTTCTTGTTGTGTATTCCATCTGAAATCGATCTTTGGGTTTCTTGATAAAAAATTGTTTTTCCCGATGAATCGACTGAAGAAATAATGAAGGATACTTTTATAATGATCCTTATGAATCTTGGTTTCAGTGAATGAGATCTTCGTCTGTTTAGTAAATGATAATCGCTCAATGTATTTGTTGAATCGATTTTAGATGTTCCTCTGTTAATAGTTCTTAATCTGCGAACTAATTGATGCTCTGATAATCATCTAGCTGTATTCCTAGATATGATAACTTCTGATGAATCTCTATCTCACAGTGCTTTGGAATCAAATGTGTTTTCTATTTAACTTCCTCAATAAACGCAAAGTGTTATGATCTATCTTTGCTTGTCTAGAGTCAGTGTTGGGTTTGCTTGATGAAGTATAGTATTACTTATGAATAATCGTATAGTTTCATTTGATATCAATGGGCAACTAATAGGGAAATTCATTTCGTTAGCGATCCTTAAGAAAAATACTTTTTGATTTGGTTTTATATTTACACTAAACCCCACTAATAAGAACCTGAAATGATCACATCTGACATGACAGGAGAAATCAAAAGTCTTTAATGAAATATTTAAAGACAGAAGAAGGCCAAAGAAAAACAAAACTGATGTTTGAGCAAAAAAAAATAACTACAACCACCGATATATACTTATCTAGCAAAAAAATCTACTACTAGTATTATCAGGAGTCTTTATAGAATTTTAAATTCAGTCAAAGTAAAGATCTAAAGCCTAGATCCTTAACGCAAACTCTTGTCGGGAACGATTGCAAAACCTTGCGATTTCAAAAATTCTATAATGTCGATCGGTTTTTCATGCGAACCCAATTCATCATATTGAGAAATTATTAAACAAGAAAATAATAGCCAAAAGTAGTATAATAACGATGATGAGGATATAAGAACAACAAGAATATTAGAATACCAAAAAAAGATTGAAAATAGTATTTACTATTAATTCATATGTAATATCATGTGAAGCGAATTGATCAACTACTTAAACTAGAACAATATTATTGAATCATGAACTCAGTGATCAAGTTCCCTCGCTTCTCTTGTATATTGGTAATCATATAGTTTATCCCTACGCCCAACTTGCTATGTAACAAGTAAAAATGGAATTTTCACACATATTTACGATATATGTTTATAATTTCTTCAAAATAAGTATTAAAAAATTCATTTCACTGTATCTGAATTTATATTCATTTTGCTTGAAGATTCAGTTGACGTATCTATAGCGATGGAATATCTCTTATGTCACTTCTACTCGCTTGTGCGAGGAAAACATCTGACCCCAACGCTCTGCCTACTATCGCTCTTCCTACTAAAGCATCCGCAACAAAAACACGTATTGATTCTTTTTGGTCTATGATGAGGTTTATCTTCATTAATTTTGTTTAAATGTTAAAGTTTATTCTCACACTATGTTTCCTGCGAGACACCAAACATCCTCTTTCGAGTGAACCTATGGGTGGAATTCAACCTAGGAAACTGATTCATAGAATAATAAGCCTTGATGATGTCAAGTTGGTGAAGAACACAATGCAAATGGTATATTTATACATATTATAGTATTTCTTACCATTTTCTTCCCATTGATTGTAGTTTCTTCTTTTTTCACTAACCGTTATATGTCTTTTTATTTTTTATTTTGTAGAAGGTCAATGATGTATTCTTCTTGGAATGACACAGGCAGGTCTCTCATATATGAGTAGAAAATATGGTAAATCTATAGTTTCATTCTCTTTTTGTCAATGCGACAATGTCACTATATTAAAGTAATAAATATCTAATATTTGATATATTTTAGCAGATGAACATACAATGGGCGTCGATACGAAAAAATCCTTAGAAATAATTCATCTTCGTGGTACCGTAGCTGTTAACTTAAGACCATATACAAAGATCGAGGTGAAAATCATTTGTAACTTTGATTGTAAATTTTTGCTTACAAGACAACATTCTTACGTAATTAGAATGAAGTAAGAGACTAAATAATTTATAAAATATGAAAATGTAGGATCTGGCTGATATGATGACGAAAGGTGCAAAATATGCATGGGGAAACTTTGTAGGTGTTGTTATATTTCCTTTATGGGTAAGATCAGAAGCTGATCCATTGGAATACGTCCGACGAGCCAGAGCTACTATCGATAGAAAAATACTTTCCCTAGAAGCGTTTAACTTTTACGGAGTTATCAAATTCACCATGAATTTTTTTGGAGAAAAGGTGAAGTATGAAATCAACATCAACTATTTGACCCATATATCATATTCTGATTATAAGGAGATATATAACAGGTAGTACAAGCTGTTTCAAAGAGGTTATATGATCATACAACATTGACATATTCAAGTGTGATGGGTCCAAACGAAGATATAAGTATTTTTGACCATCCAATATCGTATGTCGCAGCAAGTGCATTAACAGGATCACAAGTAAGTATATAGCATATGAAAAACGTCTTATATCACAAGTATAAAGCATAGATATTTATGTTTGTTGTTTTCTTTTGCTGAACAAGGTATTCAATATCCATATCGTGAGCTACGTGAACAAGATTATCATCAGTTTAGCTGTCGATGCAACTGTGAATCCAGATCCTCATCGACTATGTGATGATATGGTAGAATCGCTTAATATCATCAAATCTGCTGCGTTGGAGAGAGGATGCCATAATTAAAGGCTCGAGGCTAGCTAGTATCATCTGATGTACTCGAGCATAGCTAATTCAATATCTAAAATGAAGTTTTATGTTAGAACAGAAAATTTCAATTTTGGTGAAGTGTTGTATTCTCTTAGTTTGGTTTGATGCAAAATGAAGTTGTTTTACTAATCAATCGATTTTATTGATGCTTCTTCCTTATCTTAAAGAGGAAATGAGTAATACACTATTTCCATTGGATCTCTCCTAATGAAACCAGCTTCTATTTTCTGTGACCATCTAGAGATCATGTGCAAACCAAACCATTAGCTGAACACGAAACATGTAGAGAGTATGTATATATACAGTAAGCTAAAACAAAGATTTAAGTGAAAGTATAAAAATATACCCTATTCTTCGTTAAAACTTTACTTTCTTCAGTCTTTGTCTAAGGGACTCGATGGCGTTCTGTATCCTGTTGCCTTCTCTCATTCTCACTTCCAGAGACGCCTCATGTAAGTTTTGAATCCCTCTACCCAAGTTTGCAATCGAAGGAGCTGAAGGAAGAGACATAGCTGCACATTCGATCCCATCTCCATAGGCGAACAATCCCGCACAAGTTGCAAGGCTGGCTCCAAATGTCACCAATGGTAAGGTACCGATAGGTTTTGCTCGTCTTTTCCTCATGATCTCATAGAATGCAGTTCTCATGGCAGATAAACTTGTCTTTTCTACAGAAGCTATAATGCTATGTGTTACTGCTCTGATTTTCTCGGCGGATAAAGATGCTTTTACCAAAGATGTTGATTTGGCTCCAGAACTAGCAAAACCGGGGGCCATTGCTTTAGACGGAACCGCCACTTTGGTAAATGCAAATGTCACTGCCTTATGGGTATGTGTCAAAAAGAGGTTCAATGATCCCGGGACTTTGAAAGTTACAATCTTGAAGAAAGGAGAAGCAGAAATGGCCTTGGATAGTGAAGAAGCCCCCCAGATAGCAGTTGCACCAGCACCAACTGCTACCACCGGTTTATCAGATAACAGTCGTTTCAACTTTGAATCATTAGTCTTCTCGTCGTTATCAAAATCTTGTAGCATATACTCAGACATATCTTTGACTTCTTGAGGAACACAAGTTTTCCAGTGCTTCCTAAGACCTGCGAGGCTACATGCATCTACTATTGCTACAATGTTCTTGAACTTTTTAGCCTGGTTACGAAGAAGATCTGCCATAAGTGCGTAAGATTTGTCTTCAGAAGAGAGCTGTGAAAACTGAACTTCGGTTCGGCTTGAACTTCCCATGTTCTTGATTGGTAGGCGACCAGCATTGTTCAAAGCAATTCTTAGACCTTCAACTGCAATCTGGAAAAGGTAAACTTCAGAAATAACCTCTGTATCCATAGACTCCCCTCTATTAACATCAGACAACATTCTTCTGGCATTGGCTAGAGCTTTCCCAATAGATGGGAGATCACTGAATATATCATGAAGGTCAACAAGCAAGGGATAAATGGTTTGAGCAAATGGAGGAACTTCATGACTACAGGACTGTATCTCACTGGAAATTCCACTTGCAACACTGCTTGATGGGCTAAGTTTTTTATTGACCTGATTCATCTGCAAAGATATCAACTTCAGCATCCGTGCCTGGACATCATTAGTTATCAGAAACCTTCGCGAGCTTGAAAATATAGCAGAGCCATTAAGTTGTGGTACGAGACTATTAGCTAGACTTTGCATCTTGCCTCCTGCATCTTCCACGGCAGCAATATCAACAAAAGGAGATTCCAGAACCATAAACGACGAACCAACCTCCCCAGCCACCCTTTTGGCAGCCAATAAATGACCATTAAAACTTGTCCCGAAAATCTCCCTTAAAACCACAATCCCTGCAATACTTTCATACTTTTCTTTGTTAACCTTGTCTACAAAACACTGTATAAGAACTTTAAAAGCTGATGTAGGGATTGAATCACTAATCCCATTTCCTAATACACTCTCTTCAACTTGAGCTTCCCCAAAAGCTGATTTGTCCACTTGAGCAACTACCGCACCAGGACGAATTTCTCGTATAAGACACTCAGCATCACTAGCAGATCTCTCTGATAAATTCTGAGCAGCAAGTATGTAAATAGTTGAATCATGCTCAGGAACTCTAATAGCAAACACAAAGTTCTTTGTACTCTCTGGTAACGAAAGTCTATGAACAAGCTCCTTTGATTCCTTCAAGTCACTGTTTTGAAAAATCGAAAAGGGCCATATATTTTGAAGACTATTCGCAAAAAAAAATGCCACCATTATCGAATTCGACTCCAAAGACAGAGACTTTCAACCTCAGTAAACCAAGCCCTCCAAGGCAAACCAAACGAATCCGAGAAAACACTTAGATTGAATTCAATCGAGCTGGGCATAGATAAAGCAATTCGTCTACTGAATCATGCAGGCAATTTCGTATCTACTTATAATCGAATTTTGAAGATCAAAACGAGCACACAGATGAATCAACAAAGGCCGATGGAGAGAGAATTTAAAAAAACCAACCGGGAAATTGAGAATCACAGCAGACGGAGGAAGGACATACACTGATTTCGAGATTAGGGTTCCGATTAGTATCAAATTCGATGGTTCGAACCCAGTAATGGATTCTTCAATTCTTCTCTGTGTCCTTTTTGGTCGATGAAACACAGACGACGAATTCGCACACAACACACAGTCTATATTGAGATTCCGGTTAGTAGTTATTCGGTTTGGTTCAAGTTGGTTATCTTCATTTTCTTTATTTAGTCGGTTTTGTATTAGAATCTGAAAGTTATTAATTTTGGTTCAACTTTGAATAAAATTAGCAAAGTTTATATGGATATAATAATCACTGTACAGTAATTAATCTTAATAATGTAAACAATGTATCAATATATTAAATTTGAAGTTATAATTTGGTGTCACAAGTAAATTTTGTTTTGGTTCGAAATCAGTTTTAGTTTATACAGAATTTCATTCTAAATACGGTTTTGCTTTGGTAATAAATCCGGGGATAATTCACAAGTAAATGATGTTGTGATTGAACAAAAAATTTTTTATGACCGAACTGAAAACTGATTGTAACACTGGTGAATCTTCTTTTAAAGTAACGAAAATGAAACTTCATTACAACTTTATAAGAATCATTTATAAAGTGTGAAGTGTGAAAACATTCGTTGTGTTTATGTGTTCGATAATGTTTTGTGTGCAACTACAAGTCTACACGAAAGTGCATGCATATTGTGTGTGTATCTTGTTTTAAGGAATGAATTATAGATCATATGCCGTAGATGTCACATATTTCTAGGATCATGTGAATTCGTTTATTGTTACGGTATTCAAATTCAGACAAACCCTAAAATACTTCAAGACCAATTCAAAATTTAGTTTAAAGTGGAGTACCAAAAAAAAAGATAGAATAAAATTCATGATAAGTGACTCCAAGACTTCTTATATCAAAAATTTCATTTTAAATTTGCTTGTTTAGTACTCCATATTCTTATTCAAGTTTTAACATCACAATGATGAAGCTCTCAGTTCATAAAACGAATGCATTAACATTATATTATAGTCCTTAATTAGATAAGTCCTACAACAACAAAATCAGTTAATATTCGTGTTTACGTTACACTAAATTAACAAAAAAATAGTATTAAACGAAGTTACGAACCACCATTGAGTCATTAACTAAAAACATAAACAAACAAAAATCAAAGTTTGTTTTTTCCTTTTATAAATGTAAGTCCAAGCGAAAGAAACATTGGACCAAAAAGCCAAAACTTGGATACAAATACAATCCTTTCCATCACCCGCATGACACGTCAGCGTCACTAAAGCTTCAACACCACTCATACTCAACTCTTATTGGTCTGTCACAATCAGCAATCACCACGTGTCAACGCCAGAAACAGACAGAAATCCAATTTTTTTTTTTGTTAAAATTTGATTTTTGTGGGATGTTTTTTGTTTAATTAAATTATTTCCAAAGGTAACGCAATAAAACGGTGTTGTGAAATCAAAGCAAAAAAAACACAAAGGGTCGTGCGAGAGCATAAGAGCGCACTCTAATCGACCGACGGATTCATACCCTCTTCTTCCTCATCTCTCTCTGCTTAGTTTCTGAATGTGAAGCTTGAGGAGAGTTCTATATCCTTTTGAATTGCTGTAATTTGGATCTTACATAGACGAGAGCAGTCCTTCTGGATCTACGCGGTTTAGGCGGGAGGAGGTTTTGGTATTGGGAATGCGTTTTTGAGCTGATCTTATACGTCTATTCAGGTTGGTTTGATCGATCTGGTTCCTTATTTATTTTCCCAGAGTTTTATTTCTGTTCATAAAAATGTGATTTTTACAATGACGCTACTAGTTATGCTTGATTCTGCTCTTACCTTACATTCTTGTTCTTTATTTGGTTTTGAGATCTGCTTTAGCTCATTTTCTCTGTGAATTGTCGGTTTTGTAGCTATTGAGATCTGATTGCGTTTTGTTTGAGTTCCTCTTTAAAGTTGATATCTTTTGTTCAGAAGGTGTTTCCTTTTGCTTGATTGCTGTTTTTCAGGTTTAGCTCAGTCTAGAATTGGTTGGCTTGGGAAAGGTCGATGAAGAACGGGATGGCTGAGTGCAGCGTATGTCGTTCAAGGTTGGTTTCTCCCAGTAGCAAAGCTATTTCAAGGGCTTATGACAACTACAACTACAAGATTAGAGTATCCTCAAAACAACGAGCTCTCAATGTCTTTTTGGTAGTCGGTGACTGCATGCTAGTTGGTCTACAGGTAACTTTTTCTTACAACGGCTTGGTTAGAACATTAGCCATTTCAATACTACTACTACCACGCATCATATCTCTATCTCAATACTACTACTACCATGCAATCATGCATCATATCTCTCTGTTCAATCATTCACAATCGTAGGAGGTTGTTGTTTTTCTTCCAATTTTGTAAATTTCTGTTAAAAGTTTACGTTTTCGTTTATCCCCTTACAGCCCGTCTTAGTGTACATGTCTAAAGTGGATGGAAAGTTCAACTTTAGTCCTATTAGCGTCAACTTCTTGACAGAAATCGCGAAAGTTATTTTCGCGATGGTCATGCTATTATTCCAGGTACGTTTCTGAATTGACTTCAGTTCTTTCGAAATATCAATTTTGTTTGAGGGCCATTTGGGTTTCATTCTTGCATTTAAAACTACTTGGTGATGTTTCTTCTGCACTATATTCCGTTTGTGGAGGTGACTTAAACCAATTGCTAAGGTTGTTTTAGAGGGATAATATCATATTCCGTTTCTTTTATGTATCTTTATGGTGGCGTGCTGAGTTTTGATTAACTAGTAATGGAATGAGACGGATCTCATATTCATTTTTTTGTGCATAGAGAAAGTTTCTTGGTTTAAAGTCTGATTGCTTTTTCCACGCGTGTCTTGCTTTCCCATACAAAATTGGCCGCCCTTTTAATACTTAAGTTTTTTGTGGTAATATTTGTAGGCCAGGCACCAAAAAGTTGGAGAGAAACCTCTACTATCTCTTTCCACGTTTGTCCAGGTACATCATCTTGGCAACTAGGCAATTTAGAATTACTAGGATTGTGGCATAGTCTCAAAGTAAGATTAGTTTCTTGAAATCTTAATGTCCAATGGGTGTGGCATATGTTATACATCTGGTTTTCAAAGCATGATTGTTCGAAATGTAGATGTTATGTCACCATTAGATCATCTAGTATTATATTTTTTCTTAAATTAGTCCCCATTATTAAACTCGAAACTTCTGAGTAATTCATTTTTTCTTAAACTATATATAATGCAAGTTGCAGTAACTTGAGCCTTTATTTCGCAGGCAGCTCGGAACAATATGCTTCTCGCTGTTCCAGCAGGGTTGTATGCCATTAATAACTATCTTAAGTTCACAATGCAGGTACATGTGCTTCTTATTTTTCACTTTGTGCATCCTTTGGTAATTAAGCTGCAGAAATGTAGTTTCATTGAAAATTTTCCTAGCTGTCTTGAGTTATATAGTAAAAAGGTTTTAGCTTTGTGGCGAGAAAGTATCATTTGGTGTTTTGACACCATAGGAACGTAGCAATAGTTTTGGAATGCAAGGAAGCCTAATGTGGCTGTCTAACATAGTTCGTAAGTGGGTTTTGTAAGAATCCTTGATTTGCTTCTCCTCGAGTATATTCTCAATTTGATCAAATTTGTTGATCATTGGTTTAACTTCTTCTCGAGGACAAACTCTGTTTTGTTACTTTTCATTTCTTGGTCTTGACACTACTGGTCCCTGAGTATATTATTACATTATCATTTCTAAGTAGAGGTTATTTCCCTCTACTTTCCATAATCGTTATCTTTCCCAAGTCCTGATCGGCATTCTGCAATATGTCATGCTGGCTTTTGGTGATAGATGTTTGAGTGTGCTGTGAAAGTTGCACTGAACAATTGCTCACAAGATAGTTACATTAAGCTCTGTTGTTGTATTTATCTAGCCTACTTGGCTTCTATTTGCTTCTATCTCTTTTTCTATTATTTTAGTTTCACACAGCAATTCACTTTTCTGCTGTGCCAGCTATATTTCAATCCTGCTACTGTGAAGATGCTCAGCAATCTAAAAGTTCTGGTGATTGCTGTACTACTGAAGATGATAATGAAGCGTCGGTTTTCCATCATACAGGTCACTTCACTTATTCTTGGTTATTGTATGTGTGATTATTATAGTATCATACATATAATTATGGATGTATCTATTTGACCATCCTTATCTCCTACTCTTATTGGGATTTAATATGTTATTTTTTGTTGTAGTGGGAAGCACTTGCTTTGTTGCTGATAGGGATTAGTATAAATCAGCTGCGTTCTCTTCCTGAAGGAGCTACAACTGTGGCTGTTCCAATTGCTACGGGTGCATACATATGTACCTTTATCTTTGTAAGTTTTATCTTCTGGCTTTTATATATGATTCTCTTAGAAATTTAGTATGGAAGTGCTCCCATTGCTGCATCAATGAAAAGTTGTAATTCATGTTAGAGCCTTATTCAGCACGTCATCATGCAGGTTACTGTCCCATCTTTGGCATCTGTCTACAACGAGTATGCTCTAAAGAGTCAGTATGACACAAGCATTTATCTCCAGGTTAGCTAATCTTGGTACATAGTTGTTTTTCCATATAGCATCCCATAAATGAGAGCCTTGTAATAATATTGGGGAAGGCTTGTGCTGACCGTTGTTTGTAACTGTTGGTTATAGCTGTTGATTCTTTAGTACTAGTATCTGTGAGGCACATCGCTGGAATGGGCATGACCATCACAGTAGCAGTTTCTATAGTAAAAATAGAACTCTTGGCTTGGTTGTTGAACTCTTTTTTTCAGTTTTATGGTTAGCTGGCTGTGTTAACACTGTGGTTTGATACATTTCTTTTGGCTCGTATTGTTGAACTTGCTCTATTCTTTGGTCTAGTCATCTCTCTTAGCAATGTTGTTGTATTAGTCTTGTTCTTTAGTCTAGTCAAATTCTAGGACCATGATCCTCTCCTGGGTTCTGAATGTAAAGCTTTAATTTCCCTTGTGCAGAACTTATTTCTTTATGGTTATGGTGCGATATTCAACTTCCTCGGAATACTAGGAACTGTTATATATAAAGGTATGGTTATATTAACATGGCAGAGAAGAATACGATAAATATTTAAGTAGAATGCAAAAAAAAGCTTCTTAAATTAAATCCTGTTAAACGCAGTACTCACAATCTTGCCACTGTGTCGACAGGTCCTGGCAGTTTTGACATCCTACAAGGACATTCTAGGGCTACTATGTTTCTGATACTGAACAACGCAGCACAAGGGATTCTATCCTCCTTTTTCTTCAAATATGCAGGTAAAAATAACACTCAACTTTGTTACCTCAGTTAATTTATGGATTAGTTCTGGATATGGTGGTTCAATAAATTAAATTTGAATTTTGCTATACTTGGAAAATATAAACCGTTCAGTAAGGTTGTATTCTAAGATATTTAGTTGCCTTTGTGTCCATATGTTCTCAGATACAATCTTGAAGAAATATTCGTCCACAGTAGCCACAATATTTACTGGCATAGCATCTGCAGCACTCTTTGGACATATATTAACAATGAATTTTCTTCTGGGAATTTCTATAGTTTTCATTTCAATGCATCAGGTAATGTTATACAAACCGTTTCTCAAGCCTCTATAAGGCTGCCTCTGATTCATCTCTTGTTTTCTCTACCTTGTATTTGTGCAGTTCTTTTCACCCCTTTCAAAAGCAAAAGACGAACAACAAAACGGAAACATAGAGTTAGTTGACGCAAAGGATGGCCATAGGTGTGTTCAATTCTTTATCTGAAACCGTATTACAGTTATATACAAAGTTTGTTCTTATACACCATTTAACTTCTTTTCTTCTTCTCTTATATACTTCAGGGCTAAAGACTCATTCATCAACATGGCAGCAGGAGCAACTGAAGAGGTAAAGAACATACACATTCCCATCTTCTCTGAAATCCATTTCTTGTAAAAAAAATTCGACTCAAAAGCTGAAATCATTGTTATGTCTTCCTTCTTTGTTACCGCAGGCTAGTCACCGCATTGAATCAGATGACAGAGTGCCACTTCTTCCCAGATAAAAACTTTCTCAGCGTAAGTAACAAAACTTCCTCCACTCATCAATCATAATCTGGAACCTCCCGTCCCATGTTTACATTTGTACTTGTTGTTGCAGGATTTAGCTTCAAAAGAATTCTTTTGGCCAAAGATTATTTTTAGAGATCAGGGAATTTCGATCTTATACTACCCGTACCCGCCGGATTCAGCGCAATAAACTTCGTGAGATTGGGTCCTTCTCTCAAAGAGTCAGTTAAGTTCGTTAAGAAACATCTTTAAAGCCTAAAACCTGTATTCTTTTTCAGATAGAACAAAACAACTCTACACATTACATGTAATTTTAAAATAAATATATGTCACTTAAAAGCCACTGATTCGCTATAGAGAGTCATAATCCGAACCCTTTAACCGGTTGGTTTGACCAAACCGGAGCTCTTCAACTAACTCCATTCTCAGTCCACAAGTGAGAAACATTACACAATGAACATGACTTCGTGTTCTTCTTCATCTTCTTCTTCTTTCCCACGACTCTTCGCCGCCAAATCCCAAATCTATAAAGCTCCAGTTTTATCCTTCTCCACTCCTAAACGCCGTCGTCCTCGTCCTCGCCGGAACCGGAAATCTAATGGCTCATCCTACGACCACACCGACGGCAATCTTCTTTCTATCTCCACTTCCTCTCCCTCCGGAGCCGACGACCAAAGTCTCAGCTTAACCCTAGACGTTCACCGTATTTCAACTCTAGCTAATTACCGCTTCCAATTGTTTCTCGATTCCAGCAAAGACGCGTTCTCCGACTTGCAAACACTAATCTCACTCGACGATAACCGGAGAGTCGTTGTCTCGTGCAAAAAATCAACTATGCAATTCGTCGGCGGTGTGGTTATACTAGGATTCGTATTTGGTTTTGCAATTAGGGTTCTTGTGAAATTAGGATCAGCTTTAAAGGGTAATTTCCAAAGTAATCCCAAATTTGTAGTTAGGAGAGATAGGAGTCTTGGTGGGAAGGAAGTGGTCGTCTCTGTTGATAACATTCGTTCATCTTCAAGAGATTCCAAGAGCTTCATAGCTTCTGATCAAGCTTCTCGAAGTAACTCTACGCCTAGAAATCTCCACCTTAAAGCTCAGAATAATTTGCCGAAATGGTGGCCGACTTCATTGACTAGCCAGAGCTTTGATGTGGTCGACAAAGAAGACTATCAGAGGGAAGCCAACAGAATCGTTCGAGGTTGCTTCTAAACTCCATGCAAAAGTCCTCATTTTGGTTTGATTTATGTTTTCATGCAAGCTTTTGCTTAAAGACTGACTTTTTGTTTGCTTTGTTTACAGGTAGAAAGCTTAAAAGCTGAAAGATTTCATTTTTACAAAATGGTATTAGTATTACTTGTGTGTTCATGGTTATGTCCTACAAATGTAACTGACTAGTTTAGTTTCCAGCGATCGTTGATAACAGAACCAGCGGAAAAGACATCACGGATGATGATATTATTCAAGTTAGTATATGTTTACTTTCTTCTTTCCACTAGATTGTGGAATTATCTTGAATGGATTTGAATTAATTGGATTTTTATCTTTCTTTGTTGCTATGAAATTATATACAGCTGCGTAGAGTATGTAGAATTTCTGGAGTACAAGTCACTTTTGAGCCAAAAAATACAGGAGATTCCTTTTACAGAACATCTATTGATTTTGTCCTGAACGCTTGCAGCAGGTTTCTATCTATTGACCTTTACTTGTTAAGTAGATTCTACTGGTTTGGCTTTTGGTATAATTCTGAACTTGTTTGGTAACTCTCGTGTAGAGCTCCGTGGGAGTCTTCTTCTGTTGAGATTTGTAGTGAAGATGCCCGAGAGTTCATTGCTGGGCTCGCTGAGAACATTGGACTTGCAAAGATAGATGCTGCTAGAATGGTTTCTGCAGCAGTTGCAGCACGCACACGTTCATGGTTTCTACAAGCTTGGGTGCGTTTCTAGCCTTCTTCTTGTGTATATTTACTGCAGTATTGCTTACTCTTTGTCCTAATTTTTATTCTAAGCAAATTCGATGTTACTGCAGGCTTTGGAAATACAAGGTAAACATTCTGAATCGGTGGCAGAGCTGTCGAAAATATGCCTCATTCATCGCATATTTCCTCCCAACGAGTACTCTGTATGTGCTTTTGTTTCTTTACAAGTTGAAGATTTTTTTCTCCATAAATCTCTTCCATGGTTTTCACAAAACTGCCTCTCTTGTTTACTAATCCTCAGGCTGAGATGGAAATGGTTGCAAGAGGGTTGGAGAAACTCATGAAGCTTGAAGAGCGACAGTCTCTACTGAAAACGTTTGTTGGAATGTGTTGCAGTGAAGATAGTCAAAGAAGCGCAGCTGAGGCTCTGGGTTTGGTGCACTGGTAATTGAATTGCTTGCTGATTTTTCAACTTCTAGTGAGGACAACCATTCAAAACACTGTCATACTCAACTTAACAGGTGATTTTAAAGTAATTGAATAGCTCAGAAATATTCTTAGTCTAGTGTCTGAGTGACTCTAGTCCAAAGTTTGTGTGACACTCTTTAACACTATAAAATCATGGTGTTATAAATTTCTGTATATTCAAGCTATTTTCCCATGAATTTGCCTAAAAAAAGAGAAGTGTCAGCTTATATGTTCAAACGAACAAACAAAAGTTATAGAATATTTCATAAGAATCAACCCATCAAAAAGCAGTTAACACAGATCATTTCCATGGAGTGAAATCCCAATTGCTCCTCACCACCTCCCCTTAATAACCATTTACATTCCATGGTAGATAGAAAGAATAAAGTGAAGACAAAACCTTGAAGCCATGATAATCAGTAAGCAAGAACCACAAAGAAGAATCAAGGTTGAGGTGTTGGAGGAGCAGCAGCTGTTGCTGACCTCAAGAGCGGTTGAAGAGCTTTTACTACAATGCTCATGTTTGGCCTAAACTCTGCTTCGTATTGCACACACAACGCTGCAACCGCTGCAAGCTGTATTTACCATCAAAACACACATTTTAGCTTGTAAGTGGGGTCCACTAGAGTTATTTAAATGACTAGGAAGTTTCTGTTCATTACCTTTGCCACTGCTTTAGGAGGATACTCTCCTTTGAGTTTTGGATCAACACATTGTTTCACTTTGTCTTCACTCAGCCTTGGAGTAGCCTGGATATTAGATTTACAGAGAAAGTTATAACCAAGAAAAGATTTGGTAGTCTCAGAAAGAAAGAGTCAAATTAAGTAAGTTAAGTACCCAAGTGACAAGACTCTGTTGACCACGAGGCATAGTATGATCAACCGGTTTTCTCCCGGTAAGAAGTTCCAAAAGCACAACTCCAAAACTGTAAACATCACTCTTCTGTGTCAACTGTCCTGTCATCGCATATCTGCAAACCCAAAGTTACATTCTTTCAGTTACTAAGAATCAAGAAAATTCCGAGCTATCAATGTTGAAGCATATTTACTCTGGTGCATGATAACCGAAGGTCCCCAAAACTCTAGTGGAATGAAGACGAGCAGCCATATCAGGAGCTTGATTGGAAAGATTAAAGTCAGCAATCTTGGCTTTGAAATCTTCGAAAATAAGCACATTGCTAGATCGAATATCTCTGTGTATAACCGCAGGTTGAACTTTCTCGTGTAAGTATTCTAATCCTTTAGCTGCATCAACCGCAACTCGGACTCGTTGCATCCACTCAAGTGTTGGACCAGGTTGTGCTCCTTGCACTCCCTTTCTCCCTGTTTAGCATCAAGTTTATCAATCTCCATCCTAAGCCATATTGATGTTTGAGCAGAAAGAAATCTTTCTTACCGTGTAAGATGTCGTGCAATGATCTCATTGTGGCAAACTCATAAGCAAGGACACGAAGGTTCCCTTCTACACAATAACCAAGAAGCTGAACAAAATTGTCACTTTTCAGCCTCGAAACTTTAGAGACCTGAGTCAAGAACTCGACATTTGTTTCGGGTTCAGATGCATTATCAAGCTTTTTCACAGCCACGGCCTTCCCATCATTAAAGTTTGCGTAGTACACTCTTCCATAGGATCCTTCTCCAATCAATGCCTTTGATCCAAAATTCTGAGTCTTTTCTTTGAGCTCAACCAATGACATTGCGGGGACATCAATAGGCGGAGGCTCCTTCAAAACAGGAGGCTTCACAGGAGCTGGTGTTTTCTTGTTGTTACGTCCTACACAAGCAAAAGATATTGAAAGGTTAGGAATGGACCAAAAGCACATTTGGAATGCAACTAAAAGAGGCCAAGAATAAAATTTGATAGGTTACTTCAATCACAAGTAAGGTGAAGAAAGAGCGATACCATAGTCGTAATGGCGAGTAGGAGGGGTTTTCAATCGGTTATTTTCAGCTGATGGGTAAGATTCTTGTACACGACAAGAACAGCACAACCACCTACGCATCTTCCCTCTCTTGCCTATATCAAGATCGTCTACAGCTCTCGGTTTATCCAATCGAACAAAGTTGCTTTGTGTACGATCATTCGCCTGCGTTTTCACCAAAACACATAAATGAGCTGTTCTAACATGTTGCAGGAAAACAGAGGACTCTGCCTTCAAATCAACAGGCTAATAACAACAATTGTCTATCATGATCAACACAAAGGCAAATTAGGTTTCTTTATAAATACATTTGTAGATAAGTATTTTCAAATTTTGTAAAAACATTAGAATTTGTTGCGCGTTGATCTTGATTGACCTAAGACCATTACGTGATCTCAAGACATGATTTAAATAAGATGACATTTTTAATGATCAAAGCTGTGTTTGCGTGTAATGCTTACCACTTGACCACGACGATGAAAATCACGATCCATCAGAAATCAGAATGCAATTTAGAAACAAACGATCAACGAGCAATAAACCAGAGAGACGAATCAAAAGGAAAAAATGTTTGTAGACAAATGAGAGGCAGAGACGAAAGGAGGTGATGAGCTCGTGGAGAAATTTAGGAATGAAAAAAATTTGGAATCCCAAATAACTACGGAAAAGAAAAGACAGAAAACACAAAAGATAAAAGAAAAAGCTAAGAAAAGAAAGAAAACGTCAAAAGGAAGCGACAGAGAGGCGTGTGATCAAGAATAGAACAAACATCCCAATTTTGGTGAATTATAATAAAAGGTGTGAAGAATAATTACCTTCAAAGTCTCTCTCTCTCTCTTTCTCTCTTTCTCATAAATAGTTTTATGAACTGAATGAGCAAACCAACAATAAATCCAAATATAGAAAACAAGTTTATCTGAAAATAATTGAAAAACATTACACAGCCTCCATCTGTAAAAACCCATATTCTTTTTATGTTTCCAAATCCTTCCTTTCGCCTTCCTTCAGGCATTCAGAATTTCGCATTCTGAAAACAAGCTTTTGAGCAATAGTAGTACTCAATATTTTTTCTAGTAACCTTGAAAAACCTAGGGAACCTACAACGAGAGCCACAATCAGTGCATTTTGGTCTAGAATCGTGATCGTTGAAACCCACTTCAAACTTATTCTCCCTGTTCTTCATTATTATTCCAGGTTTTATGTTCAAAAAGTCCCCGGTTACGCATTCAATATGGCACACGACCCCACAATCATCGCATGTATAGAACCATCTTTCAGGATTGGTTTCGGCTTCACAGATTTCACACCAATATTTACCTTCAGGCGCCTCCTCCCCAGAGCGCAAAACTAAATAATGTGTATCACACCTATGCTTTATGACTAATGGTAGAGTGGCGCATTTGTAATCCAAAGAATAATCACAATCAACACAACGCAGCACATTGAGTTTATTCTCACCGCAAGCTAAGCAAGTACCACGATCTATTGTGGTTAGAAATAACGTGTGAGGATGAAGTTTGGGGTGCTTGAAGAAAGAGAGAGACGCACACAACACATCGAGTACCACACCCTCTTCATCCTTGTAGCTAAAACCCCTTCCATCTCTATTGCAAGCATCACAACTGAAATTTTGTTCGCTAAAATCCTTCCCGAAGCGAAGATAAAATATACCTGTGGAAAGTCCATGTCGTTTCGTAAGAGGAAGATTCGCACACTCTTCGTGAAGAATAAACTTGCATTCCACGCACTTGTAGTGCTTCTCAGAAGAGACTGGACGGGCGCAAGCTTCACAATGCATGTCTTCAGCACCATCTATAAAAACATCCTCAATAAGGAATAAGTTATGTTTCTCGTGGGAGAAATGATAAATTACCCCTTCCTCGATCACTTCAAATGGCGCAACGTCTACTACTTCCTCAGGTATCCCTTCGAGTTCGGTCCCATCCCACACGTCTTTTCTAGTTGCACATTTTGAATGAACAAAAAAATCTGGACATTTGTTGCATGAATAGCCTCCGTACGTGGTGTTGATATCTTGACGACAGATTTCACATACCCAATTCCCACGTTTGAGAGGATATGAATGTGAAATGCGATGATCATGACGATTGATGTTGATGACGTGTGGTAGATCAATACAATCATAATGAAACATGACAGAGCATGGTAGGCATACATAAGGGTTCCGTTCACCATGCGTACCACAAGCATTGCAAGTGAAGGATACTTCCCTTCCCATGAGGGTGAGTGCATGCTCGTGGCACTTTGGATGATCCACTTTGTGGGGCGGGGGCCTGTTTCCGCATTCCATATCTATGCTGAAATTGCATAACTTACAATGGTAAACGAAGTTGGAGAGTTTCCGTTGACAGAGGCTGCACTTCTCGTCAGAGTAACTAGGTGGCCCTTGGAGGAGAACCTCTAGGGGATGGTTCGGGTGACAAGGGTGGTTAATATTCTTCGTTGACCTTGGCACGCAATAGGGATGCCATTTTATATTGCATCTGAAGCATCCATAAAAAACTTCAAAGAAGGGTATAGCACTCCTATGGCACTCTTGGCAAGTGAACATACGATATTTTTCATATAAAGGATGTTCGTGCCAAAAGAGGTCCAGCGTCTTAGCCATGGGCAATGTTAAGAATGGTTGTGGATACGATGAATGAATAAGGATCAGGGAACTTTAAGAAAATTGAAAAGGTTTAACTTCAATTCCTAATTGATCTCTAAATCCTTATATTGTTGACCCGTATCACTACCCACGATCTCCGATATAAATCACTCAAGTTGATCATCGTTAGTTGTACGCAACTAATAGAACTGGTTTAGTCTTTTCTTAAGGCTCAATTTGGGGGGTCCAAGTGTTTATTATATGTCAAAAAAATTATTTAGTTAGTCCGACTAATCTTTCACCGGATTATTAAAATGCGTACTCATCGTTGACTATAGAAATATATATTAAAAAATTGTCTGGTTGATCACATATATATGTTTTGTTATCCGAGTTGATAATATTTTGGAAGGTGTGAGGATGAGCACAAGGGAAACCGCTAGGAGAACAAGAAGCTGTCAGTGAACGCCTTTTCACAGTTCAATGAAGTCTTCACTTGCATAGAAAAGAATATACAGATTCTTATATTTAAGCAACCATTTAACTCTAATATTTTTGTTATGATTGGAACCGAAGTTAATCAAACGACACTAATTAATTTCTAGAACCGAATTTAATCAAACAGAAATTGCTAGTTTTTTTAGATTTAAATTTAATACGAGCAACCGAAAAAACGGAAACGCATCAGGATACATTTTGCAGCTGGTCTCTTAAATGGTTCATAAAGAGTCAAGTATAAAAAGTAAACACCCGAGCTGTTTCTGTATCTATCCACACAGATTTCAACTTCTCTTATTTCATCGTCTATCATTACTGTCTCCACCGCTTCCACCACCGTACTGTGTGGAGTTTCCGTTCCAAAAAGCGTTTCCATCACCAAACGGAGCCTCATCTTCATTGTGATTCAACGTATGGATGTTACTTCCAATCCGAGAAGTGGTTGGTCTCCTATTCCTAACGTTGCTCCTACCTTCTGATGGATCTTGAAAGGACGTCCCTACTTGCCCCAGATTGTTTCTCACCTCCGTATTTGGTCCTATAGATAGAAAAAGAGAGAATCAGATTAGCAATTACACGACTTTCTGCATTAGAATGGATTTTATAAACTCATCATATTCCCGCATACTTGTTTGACGTTCTGGAACAGAGCTTGATGCGTTGGCAGTACCACCGCCAAAATATGAAAACGGGTTTGCATAAGACAGTACTCTTCTAACATAAGCAAAGTAACCGCCACTATTAGGGTCTGTGTTGTTGTTAGACTCCGAGTAAGATGTTCCTCTTTGATAGACGGTTGCTCTTTTTCGCGGAACTACTACAAGTGCTTGTCTATCGAACAATCTCAACTCGGATAGAGACTTATCCAGATCTGCAGAGATTAAGAGTAATGGAGTTATGTATCTACTACACTAGTCCAAACTGACCAGAAAAAAAAAAAAAAAAACCTAAA
>Ga0041059_1000487_pt1 | contig 29924 bp, 33 predicted proteins | sample AraColnosormetaG_FD_56232 | JGI IMG/M metagenome (GOLD analysis project Ga0041059, IMG submission 56232) | Arabidopsis roots microbial communities from North Carolina, USA - Col MF nosort | ecosystem: Host-associated > Plants > Roots > Unclassified | place: USA: North Carolina | collected...
AAAAAAAAAAAAAAAAAATTTAGGGTATTAAAAAGTTTCTGAATTTTTTCACTGAGACATTAGTACATTACCATAAAGTTTCGACCTTTGAATATACGCCTTGGGTTTTTGTTATTTTTTGTACAAATTTTCTAGGAAAAAAAAGTACAGATTTTAAAACTAGTCGTTGGCATTTTATTTTCTTATTCTTGTGTTTTTCTTTTTTTTCTGATGTTTCTTAGTAATATCATTGGTCCATTTGACTATTTGAATGCTTGGAAATATCCATTAAAATTTACTTTCGAAAATTACTACATTTGAAATAATGTTGGTTAAATAACGAATTCTTTTTTATTTTCTCAATAAATATGGTAAAAGGAGAACAATGTCCACTCAAGCTAGTCAAATCTTTCTACTCATCAAAATAGTAATAATCCAAAATAATTATCATATATTTTCCCTTTTAATCATGATGAAAAGAAAGATTCTAAATTTGTGGAAGCTCTTAATTAATATCAGGCCTCTTTTGATTAAGTTAAGGTTTCTATTTTGCAACCACTCAAAATTGATTTGTCTCATCAATTGTAAAGATGATTACTATAAAAATCATTAAAAATGATCGAGATGAATAGTGTTTAACAGTGTAAGACTGTAAGTGATGGACTAAGATTTGTTTCTAAATATGGCGGAACAAAAGAAAATCCTAGGTTGTTATAAAATAAACTATCGAAATGTTTACTGTCTCAAATAAAATTCCAAATTTCCATTATGAAAAATATGGACTTGGTGTGTTTTAATTACTCCCAAAACTGCAATTATACAAGCACCCAAAGAATAGGATACGACAAAAAAAAAACTCCGGACTATAATATTACGGTCAACGTCAGATCACGTGCACACATTGAGGCCGAGATGATCACTAATTTTTCAAGTTACTTTTGTTATTTTTGTGAAAACAAAAACGAGGAAGATGTAATTTCAAAATCTAAACTTGCTATATGATATAACTAATCTTAACTGTAAATATAACGTATGCCTATAGATCACAGAATTAGTTCACAATTCAGTGTAGATCATATATAGCTTCAACACTTTAAAGAAATTTACTTGTTCCTAATTAATATACGTACAACACAAGTGAAGAATTGGCATAGGATTCGGATAAAACTAATAAATGGGAGGTATGGAGTACGCATGGTCCACCGATTTCTATATTTTGGAAATTAGTAATTTGGTTGGTCGAAGGAAGCCGTTATCACGTGTCTTTTACAAGACTCATGAGACATTTTTGTACTACAAAATGGCAACATGGCTACACACACACACACAAAAAAAACAACGATACATGTATGGTATGTGTTGTATTTTTATATATATGATCGAATCTAAGTTTTAGGCACCTGAATTCTTTTTATGTATGTTGAGTACTCGGATCCTTTTTTTTCCTAGTAAATGAATAAAAGTTTTACTAGAACTGAAAACAGAAATTAGACAACGTCGATAAAGTTCGAGATGACTCTTTCCGGACACAAAATTGGCAACAGATCAAAATAACACTTTCCGGACACAAATCCTAGAGCATGGAAGTTATATATATAAATCTCGGTACTCAGTAGAATCAGAACCATACTGATTTAATATATAGATAAATAGTCGAACTATATTGTGAGTGTGTGTTTTCACTTTTAACCTAGTTGTAGAACTTGGTAATTAGTACCTGTAACATTTTGGGACCAAAATCACTTTTTAAGTGAAACATTATAATTAATGGTCCCAGAATAACAAAAAGTTATGTTTTATCGCAGCTATACAAAAGAAAGTCGAGACATGTATATAAGTCATATCATCATTATTGGAATCTTCTCTATAGTTTGTTATAACGTTGTTCACATTATTTTTTGGTTGTATACATTGATAATATTTATTGTATGTGTGGCGCTAGTGTGGATGCTTTAAATTGATCAACTACTTTGGAAAAAGTCGGGAATAGGCACGGCTCGTGAACAAGATTGTTGTATTGAACAACTCTAAGTACAGCGACCGTTTATGTTCATGATTTGACAGTATATCAAGCCAATTTGGTTAAGTGATGATAGTATTTGATCTACTATACAAAACTTCTTTTGATCTTCTATGTAGAAGGAAACGTTGTATAAAGAAGAAAGTAAATGTTAAATATTTTGAGAGAAAAAAACGTATAAAAGTTCCAATCCATTTAAGAAGAAAAAGAACATTTAAATGTTGACAAATGGTTGAATTTATTTGTGATTTCATCTCTGACATATGTATCTGATTCCCAACGTATTTGTAATTAATGTGATCATTAGAACCACATTAAAATACAGTACTACAGTATGTATCATGGTTTAGCGTTTCTGCAATAAATACTTCCATACTGTTATCTATACCCAAAAGAAAATATTGGAGACAAATTTGACTTTTTCTTTTTGTACATTTGACTTTTTAAAATAGAACAGGTAGTATAATTAGTGTTGCGAGGATGAATTTGTTTTTTAATTAAGGGATGAGTTTATAAAATACACCTAAAAATCGAGGTTGTTGTAGTTCCAAAATACAGTGGACTAAAAAGGTGACTTCACATAGGTAGACATCTCTCTGACGCATAAACTTTAACGTTTTAATTTGGAAAGTGTTTTGATTCTCGAGCCCAAACTGATGCTTTAACACTTGGAACTTGTAAGTGGTGAAGAGAATCTTTATCTAATAAACTCAGGATTTACTTTGCTATAAACTTATAACCCTATTTTTATAAATTTGTTCTAACTAATGTAGACAAATGTTAAAATCCAAAGAAAAAGAAACTCCATGATGTATTTGTTCTTTAAAAAAATATAATTTGAATCTAAATAGTAATGTATTTTGAGAATTTTTACCTAATTTGAATCTTTTGAATATATATTTTTCTTTTGTGCACCAAACAATTTGGATATTCAATTTTTGAAATTTTGGCTATCCGTAGATGGACAAATACAAACCGATCCAAACATAGAACTCACTGCATATTTCAGATGGAATTTCAACATCCAAATCTAAAATTTCAGTACCTAATACTTAGAAAATGTCTAAACCTAAATGGCTAAATTTATGTACAAATTAGAAATCACGTGCCCATTGCCCACCATTGCTTCTTTGCGGCGGCATTGCTAGGCTCCACGTGTCAGTCTTGAATATTAAGCAAAACTAACCACCACACAGAACTAAATTGTCCCCCACATGTTCTTCTATGTAATGTTTGATAAAGCCTAGTTTCAGTTATCCTATAAAATTTACTAGTCTCAAACAAAAGTCAAAAGCTCAAGATAAGAAAAAGCCAGCTCTATTACATGTTACTATGATGACATTGGCTTAAGAATAGTAACTTATACATACTTAAACAACTGAATGTTTTATGTGGTTATTTTCTTAAATCTCATTATCAATATAGTAAAACAATTGGTAGTCCTCAGGTAGCAAGTGCAACAAGCTTTTTAACTTCTGTTTAGTTTGGTATTTATAATTAAGTTTTCATATGCTTAACAATAGCGTCTGTAGTCCAACGGTTAGGATAATTGCCTTCCAAGCAATAGACCCGGGTTCGACTCCCGGCAGACGCATTTCCTCATTAAATCTTTTGCGTGAAACTTCATCAGAGTAAAACTATGTCGTTTGAATTAGATCGGTATCACCGGAACCACCCTACCGGTTAATTAAACCGGAAAACAAACCGCTGAGACTTCCCCACGTGTGTGGTCTACAATCTCTATCGATTCCACAGCACAAAAATCTTTTGCGCTTTTGAGATTTTTCCAGAATTCAATCTTTCGAGTGTTGTTGAATTCAGAAATGGAGGTTTCGTCTTCACTCAAGCTCTCATCGTCGTTATCTCCTTCCATCATCAAACTTCAGGTTAAGCATTTTCTCAGTTTTTTCTTATTAAATATGTCTGTTTTCTGAAACTGAGTCTGCAAAATTCTCAATAAATTTGAAGACTTTTCTGTTAATACTTTGCAGGGTTCTTCATCAAGTATTGATATAAAATTCTCTAAGTACACTTCACTTCCTAAACCGTTTCTTCAACTTGATGATAAAAGCCGACGTCTTCGTGACCAACAAGTTTCACATTCTCTCGAGCTAAGGTCTTACAGAAAACGGGTCACTGCGAAATCAGGTTCTCAAGGTTGGGACTTTGGTAGATTCGTCAAAACATTGTACTTTTTCAATGGACCACCATCTCCTCTAAAGGTATATATGAGGACTTTTGTTTGATTCTCATTGAGAGGTGTAATATAGTCATTTGAAGTAATTGATTGTTTCTTGCTTGTGAAGTTTGTTTCATCGGTGTTTGAGAAACTTACTAACGGAGCAACGGAGGAACCGGTTGCTGAAATGGGAACTTCTGGAATCATACTTGTGGCTGGAGCTACTGGTGGTGTAGGAAGAAGGATTGTTGATATCTTGAGGAAAAGAGGGTTGCCTGTTAAAGCATTGGTACTAAACTTTTCGATAGGTTTCTCTTTTCTTGTGTTTTAATTCTGATTTTGAAAATGTGGGCAAAGTCTTTAACTTTTTGGGGAATAATCATAGGTTAGAAATGAAGAGAAGGCTCGGAAGATGTTAGGACCTGAGATTGACTTGGTGAGTCCACTGAAATTTTCCACATTGTATTCTTGTTATTTTTATAGTTATAAGACCATTGATAACTATCTGCATATATTTCAATGTTGTCAGATTGTTGCAGATATTACAAAGGAGAATACATTGGTTCCTGAAAAGTTCAAAGGAGTGAGGAAAGTGATCAATGCTGTTTCTGTTATTGTTGGTCCAAAGGAAGGAGATACACCTGAGAGACAAAAATATAATCAGGTCGGTGAATTTTTCTGAATGGAATTTCTTAAAAGCTTTGAACTTTAGATTCTAGCTTTGAGAAATGACTCTGTTTGGATATTGGTTATAATGCAGGGAGTCAGGTTCTTCGAGCCAGAGGTACTGGGACTATAAGAACATTTCTTGAGTATTGTTTTGATGAATTTAGTGCTCAATGTTCAATAAAACTAAAACCTATAGATTTTGGTTATTCACAGATAAAAGGCGACTCTCCCGAGTTAGTGGAATACATTGGAATGAAGAACTTAATCAATGCTGTTAGAGATGGTGTTGGACTTGAGAATGGGAAGCTTATTTTTGGTGTCGGGGGTAAGTTGGGTCAAGGAACTTGATTAGGTTTCTATGAGTTGACATGGCATTATAAAAGACTTACCAATATATCTGTATAGATAACACGTTTAAGGATCTACCTTGGGGAGCATTGGATGATGTTGTAATGGGAGGTGTCAGCGAAAGTAACTTCATAGTAGATCTAACCGCTGGTGAAAACGGTGGACCTACCGGAATTTTTAAAGGTTTGATAAGATAACAACTCTATTTGCCATTTTCCTTCTCTTGGGGTTTTACTTATATAAGCATAACATGTTTTGTTAGGAATTGTTTCCACAACAAATAATGGCGGATTTACGAGTGTCCGAACCAAGGTAAAGGGTACGACTAAATGTCAGAATCTCTCCAAGCTTTTTTATCCTTCGTTATCTCACTGAAGCATGAGTCTTACACTTTTCTTCTAGAACTTTCCCGAGGCGGAGAATGTCTCTGCATATGATGGTCTAGAGCTAAGACTAAAAGGTGATGGACTCCGTTATAAGCTAATCGTCCGAACAAGCCAAGATTGGGATACTGTTGGTTACACCGCCAGTTTTGACACTTCACCAGGCCAATGGCAATCTGTAAGTAAAATCACTTTTGTCTTTCATTTTCGATATACTTTTGTGGGTAGATTAATTATAGTTCTGTTACTTTAAATCATAGGTACGCTTACCTTTCTCGTCTTTAAGACCTGTATTTCGCGCACGTACAGTTACAGATGCACCACCTTTTAATGCAAGCAGTATCATTTCACTACAGGTTTGTTTTCCTTTTTGTGTTAACCCTCTTAAAATTCCCATTCTAAATGTTTGATTAATAAGTTGGCTATTTTTCAGCTTATGTTTAGCAAATTTGAGTATGATGGTAAGCTTAACCCTACATTCAAAGAAGGACCTTTCGAGCTTCCTTTATCTAGCATTCGAGCTTATATCCAAGACCCCGTCACTCCAAGGTCTGATCTAGTTTCTTGCTTTTTAGAAACCAAACTCTTCACTAAATGCTGAACTAGCATTTCGTTACTTATCGTTACAGGTTTGTTCACGTTGGCTCTGCGGGAGTTACTCGACCAGAGAGACCCGGTTTGGATCTAAGCAAACAACCTCCGGCCGTGAGATTAAACAAAGAGCTTGATTTCATTCTCACTTACAAGTTAAAGGTTTGTCTCTCTATACTCTCTGCTTCGCAGAAAATTGGAAAAGTCATTTTCAAAAGATTTTAAAGCTCTTACTTTTGAATGACTAGGGAGAGGATCTGATACGCGACAGCGGGATTCCATTTGCAATTGTACGGCCATGTGCTTTAACAGAAGAGCCTGCCGGAGCTGATCTCATTTTCGAACAAGGAGACAACATTACGGTATTTTCAATTTCGCTTCTCCTTGAAATCCAACAACTCTTTAAGTTAACTAACCTAACCAACTTTACCTTTATATAGGGGAAGGTATCAAGAGACGAAGTAGCGCGTATATGCATCGCTGCTTTAGAAAGCCCGTATGCTCTTAACAAGACCTTCGAGGTTTTTAAAGAATCATCAATTTTTCGATTTTTCCGGGTTGCTATTCAAAAAGTTAAATTTCTGAATTGGGCTGTTTTGTGTGTTGTTTGTTTGTTTCAGGTTAAAAGTACGGTTCCGTTTAGCGAGCCTTTCACGGTAGATCCTGAGAATCCTCCACCGGAGAAAGACTACAATGAGTATTTCAAGACTCTGAAAGATGGAATCACCGGTAAAGAAGCTTTAGAACAGAGCACTGTTGCAGTTTAAACCAGGTTTTATCTACTTTTGTAACTGTGTGTTGTCTCATCTTCGTTAAAAATCTTTCCAAAAGTAAAAACAACAACAAAAGAGTCGTGTAGAAACATGTTTGTATACTCCATATATCGTACATTGTAGATAAGATTTACAAAAGCTTATTGACGACAACAATAAAGATTGTACCTTTTGATCCGTGGAGGTTCTTCAACAAGATTCTGAAATTTCTCTGCCATTTCTCTGTCTGTGAGAATTTTGCCTTGTGGTGTAAGAAAAGCAGTCCGTTGAAACGGTGGAGACCAGATACCGCTTGTCTGGTAATCAAACTGAAACTCAGACACGTCAATGTACTTCTGAAGAAGTTTGTCTGAAACTGGTTTTGTAACATTCTGAGTTAAAACAGAGGAAGAAGATGAAGATGTAGGTGGAGTTTCAGACATTTTTTAAAGAAAAGAAAAAGTAAAGAATCTAAATTTTGATAGGAGGGTTTCATGAGGAAAAGGGTTGATGGAGACTTTTATGGTAATGACAAAATAATGGATTTTTTGGCTAATAATGGAGGATGAGTGGAGAGGAGCACAGAACATTTGTCTATGTTCCTTTTTCACTCTTTTTTTTGTTTCTTTTCTTAATGTACAGATGCGTTTTTGGATTACATATTACATAATACACAAATCATTGAACTCTTTTCACATGGCAGCAGATATGTGAGTTTTTGCTAACCTCAAAGAATTTAGACAATACACACAACTACTATGTGATTAGCCCATATGGGCTTCCATTTTAGTGTGTGTTGAAACCCATTGGGTATATACAGAATCCACTAACTAGAAGATAGAGCTAGAAATGTTTCATTTTTGTTAGATCATCATTGAGAGTGACTGAAATATCGCCGTTTACCAATGTAACATGACCACCACCACTACTTTTTGACCTTTTCAAGAAAATGAAAGCATGTAACATATACATACAAAAGTTTAACGAAATGTCGGATCTACCCCTGATCTTAGGGAGTGAATCCGGGGTAGTTTAGTACATGTATACAAAATATTTCACCCAGAATCTATCGGTGATCATGGTCCAGCTAGAAAGACACCAGTCTTACCCTAACTTTTTTCAAAGTCTGTGTCTTTCTGTAGAAATCTGAGGAATAAATATTTGAATCTAAAGAGAATAAAGAAGAAAGTAAAAAAGCAAAATCGAAGTTTTGTTCAATTTTCTGGGATCATAGAGCAATTTTCGTTTCTTTATTCGTTGAAAGTGTGAAGCTTTTTTGATTCAGTGAGAAGTGTTAATGGCGGGTTACAGAGCAGATGATGATTACGATTACCTATTCAAGGTGGTTCTGATCGGTGATTCAGGTGTTGGAAAGTCCAATTTGCTTTCTCGATTCACCAGGAACGAGTTTAGTCTCGAGTCTAAATCAACGATCGGGGTCGAGTTCGCGACTCGTAGCTTGAATGTTAATGAAAAAGTCATCAAAGCCCAGATTTGGGACACTGCTGGTCAAGAAAGGTTTAAGCTCCGTCTCTTTGATTTTGTCTTCATTTGTTCATTTCTCGATCTGTGTTTTAGGTATTGGCCTTCTGATGCATTGTGGAGTCAATACAATTTCATTAGATCTGTCTTAGTTAATGGAATCAGTTTATCGTAGAGAAAGCTTGAGAAATCAACCTAACCTGTGATCGTGTATATAATTACTGGAGGTGAAGTGTACATTGTATTTGTGTATAATGAGAGAACTCAACAATTATGCTTAAAGTTACCAGCTTTGTAGAAATTCTGTTGTTTTGCTGATTAGTTTGATCAACCAGTGGTTGATGATAATCTTCGGTATCGTATATGTTCATGGTGTTTCTATATGTTCGTTAATTCTGATGACGATATCGATTTCTTTAATGATCGTTTTCTACCATTGAAGCTGAAGAGCTTATTGCTTTGAAGTCTTTCTTGTCATTTCGGTTCTTATTATGTTCCTATCTTTCTAATTTAACAGAGTTTCAATGACTAAGTCGTTAACGGGTTTTTGTTTCTCCTCTTTTCGCTATTTTTAGATACCGAGCAATCACTAGTGCTTACTATCGAGGAGCTGTTGGGGCGCTTCTTGTTTACGACGTAACCCGACACTCAACATTCGAAAACGTTGAGAGATGGCTAAGGGAACTCCGTGACCACACTGACCCAAACATAGTTGTGATGCTTGTGGGAAACAAATCCGATCTTCGCCATCTTGTAGCAGTCCAAACCGAAGATGCAAAATCTTTTGCAGAGAATGAATCACTCTACTTCATGGAAACCTCAGCTCTTGAATCTACCAATGTTGAGAACGCGTTTTCTGAAGTACTCACTCAGATTTACCATGTTGTGAGCAAGAAAGCAATGGAGGCTGGTGAAGATTCCGGTAATGTTCCTTCGAAAGGAGAGAAGATCGATGTTGATGTTTCCGCAGTGAAGAAAACTGGTTGCTGCTCCAACTAAATGGTCTTATGTCCTAAAGCTGAAATCGGTTTTTAAATTTTACATTCAAATTTTGTTTTTGAAGATGTTTGCTTTTTTTTAGGAAAACAAACTATGTTATGCCTTTTGATTTGCTTGTTTGAAAATTGCTTAGCTTTGGTCTGATTCTGTACCGGTTAAGGGATTTTGTAATTTAACCGGTTCTGGTCTATGGTTTGTTTTTAATTCAATCCGCAAATATCTCTAAACCAATATTTATTGTGCTAATCCTTGAACACAACTAATTTTTGTTATACCAATTTAGAAAATTTTCGTCAAAAAAATAGAGATCACAATTCAGTTTCTAATAATAGAAACTTTTAATAACAGTTCATTTTTAGAATTTGCTTTTGTTTTCTCATTTGACTATTCTTGACTTTAATTTTAATTTTATCAAAATAATCCATGTAATCTTTTAAAATTTTCTTAAAACAAATCACGTCGTCAGTAACGCCGAAAGAATATTCCGTTACTAAGATGACGGGATCCACCGTTTCCCGCCAAGAAAACAGCCCTAAGAGACCAAACGACAGTAACGGCGAATTCAAACGTCTATTAGTTCCCGAAACCTCTCAGCCAGAGGAGGACGAGCTTCACGAATCGCCACCGGAGAATCAGATCCTGAACGTAGAAGAAGACAGAGACAAAACCTACGATTCAGTTCCGCCATTCTCATGGGCAAAGCTATGGAAATTCACCGGACCTGGATTTCTCATGAGCATCGCGTTTCTAGATCCAGGAAATATCGAAGGAGATTTACAAGCCGGAGCTGTGGCTGGTTACTCTCTCCTATGGCTTCTTCTATGGGCGACGCTAATGGGACTTCTGATGCAGCTTCTCTCTGCTCGTATCGGTGTCGCCACGGGTCGACATTTAGCGGAGATTTGTCGAAGTGAGTATCCTTCGTGGGCGCGAATCTTGCTTTGGTTCATGGCGGAGGTTGCTTTGATCGGAGCTGATATTCAAGAAGTCATCGGAAGCGCGATCGCTCTTCAGATTTTGACTCGAGGGTTTTTACCTATTTGGGTTGGTGTTATCATCACATCATTTGATTGGTAAGCAAAACTAGGTCTTTGGCTTAGAACGCCTTTAGGATCACCTGAGTTATTAAAAAACAAAATAGGTCTTTTTGCGGTGTTGTTTGTAACACAAGTTTTGATTTGTGTTGTTTGTGAAAAAACAGCTTCTTGATTTCGTATTTGGAGAAATGTGGAATGAGGAAATTAGAAGGTCTTTTCGCGGTTTTGATTGCGACAATGGCGCTTTCGTTCGCTTGGATGTTTAATGAAACTAAGCCAAGTGTTGAAGAACTATTCATAGGTAAGTTTGTAAGATTAAGCATTGTCTCTTATTTGATGTCATTTCTTGATTTGGTTTTATCTTGATGATGATTTTGAAAGGTATTATTATTCCGAAACTCGGATCAAAGACGATTAGAGAAGCTGTTGGAGTTGTGGGATGTGTAATAACGCCTCACAATGTGTTCTTGCATTCAGCTTTAGTGCAGTCTAGGAAGACGGATCCAAAGGAGATAAACAGAGTTCAAGAAGCTCTTAACTACTATACAATCGAATCGTCAGCCGCGCTTTTTGTTTCGTTCATGATCAATTTGTTTGTAACTGCGGTTTTCGCGAAAGGGTTTTATGGAACCAAACAAGCTGATAGTATAGGACTGGTTAACGCGGGATATTACCTACAAGAGAAATATGGCGGTGGTGTTTTCCCGATACTATACATTTGGGGGATTGGTTTATTAGCTGCTGGACAAAGCAGTACTATAACCGGGACTTATGCTGGACAGTTTATAATGGAAGGGTTCTTAGATCTTCAAATGGAACAATGGCTATCAGCTTTTATAACGAGAAGCTTTGCTATTGTACCTACTATGTTTGTTGCTATTATGTTTAACACATCCGAGGGCTCGCTCGATGTTTTAAACGAATGGCTTAACATTCTTCAGTCGATGCAGATTCCTTTCGCGGTTATTCCTCTTTTGACTATGGTTTCTAATGAACATATCATGGGTGTCTTCAAGATCGGACCTTCGCTTGAGGTAAAGCAATTTTTTGTCATCTCTCTTTATTGTTATGTGCTTTTGATTGTAACGAGTTAGTTGGGATCTTTGCAGAAGCTAGCTTGGACTGTGGCGGTGTTTGTGATGATGATAAATGGGTATCTTCTTCTAGATTTCTTCATGGCTGAAGTGGAAGGGTTTCTTGTTGGGTTTCTGGTTTTTGGTGGAGTAGTTGGATACATCAGTTTCATCATCTATCTTGTTTCTTATAGAAGCTCACAATCTTCTTCCTGGTCGAGTTTAGAAATGTCAGAGAGAGTTGTTTCCACAGAGACGTAGAAACCCATAACTTTAGTATTCTTCAACCCTTACAACTTATCTGAGCAAAATCAGAAGGTCGAATTTGATGGATGGTTTTGCTGTATTTGGTCAACGGTTTTATTTGAGACAGTAGACCAGAGGAAACTCAGATGTGATGATGCAAAGACTGAATTGGTTAAGAGTGTAGATTGATTTGTTCTAACATTGCAAATGTAGAGTAGAATTATGCAAAAAACGTTAATGAACAGAGAAGTGATTAAGCAGAAACAAAATTAGAGAAGTGATATTATATCTCAAAATTTATTTTTGGTACAGCTAAAGCTCAAATTGTTATAGAGATTAGAGATATTAAACCAAATGACGAGTGTTTTCTTTAGTAGTAAACGGTGAAAATTCTCTTCTGACAAAGACAATTAAAATTTTAGGTTTAAGACTTTAATATTTGTCACAAATTGTCATTTACCTAAATAAAAAAAAAACTAAATATTTTTTTTAGATACATATGTGTCTTATAATTTTAACTATAAATTTTAATTTTATGTCTTAAATAATTGTTTACACTATAAATTTAAATATTTTAATGCTAAAATTAATTTGATTCAAAAAAGTGATTTTAATTCTTATTTTTCTTATAGAAAGTTGGTGATTGAAAAGATTTACTTAAAAATTATAACAACTTCAATGGTGAATAACCCGACCCGAATAAACCGGATATAACAACTTCAATGTTAGCTTGATATAGAAAGTACGGTGACGCTTAGGAGGCAAGCAAGCTAGTATCTGCCGCTGGTTAGAGACAAAGAACATGTGTCACTCCTCTCAACTAAAACTTTCCTTCACTTTCCCGCAAAATCATTTCAAAAAAGCTCCAAATTTAGCTTACCCATCAGCTTTCTCAGAAAACCAGTGAAAGAAACTTCTCAACTTCCGATTTTTCACAATCCACCAAACTTTTTTTAATAACTTTTTTTCCTCTTATTACAAAACCTCCACTCTCATGGCTTCTCAAACTTGTTATCCATCCAAATCTCAATCCCTAATTAGGGTTCATTTCTCTGTTTCTCCAAACAGGGGAATTCGAAGATGATGGAGTCTAGGTCTCCCATCTGCAACACTTGTGGTGAAGAGATTGGTGTAAAATCAAACGGAGAGTTCTTTGTGGCTTGTCATGAGTGTAGTTTCCCGATCTGCAAAGCTTGTCTTGAGTATGAATTCAAAGAAGGTCGAAGAATTTGCTTGCGTTGCGGCAATCCTTACGATGGTACAATTATAAATTTACAAACTTTATTCGAAAGTTTGATTTTTTGGTTAAAGAGTATTTATAACTTGTTTTGTTTTGTTTTGCTTTCATAGAGAATGTGTTTGATGATGTTGAGACAAAGACATCTAAAACTCAATCCATTGTTCCAACACAGACCAATAACACTTCTCAGGTTTGTGTGCTTAGCTAAGATTAGTTGCTTTTATGTCTTAATTAGATTTTACAAATTTGAGAACATTATCTTGACTTTTTCAGGATTCAGGGATTCATGCTAGACATATAAGTACAGTCTCAACAATAGACAGTGGTAAGAACTAAGAAACAAAGCCAAAATCTTTGTATACATTTGGTGAGGTTATTAATAGTTTAACTAACTTGGGGATTGTTGTTTCTTCCTGAAGAACTGAATGATGAATATGGCAATCCAATTTGGAAGAACAGAGTGGAGAGCTGGAAAGACAAGAAAGACAAGAAGAGCAAGAAGAAGAAGAAAGATCCAAAAGCAACAAAAGCTGAACAACATGAGGCTCAGATTCCTACCCAACAGCACATGGAAGATACGCCACCGTAAGCACATCCTCGTACTAATCTAATAACATTCACCAAAAAGTTTGAGACGTTGATTTGGTCTCTGCCGTTTGTATTCTCAGGAACACAGAATCTGGTGCTACAGATGTGCTTTCGGTTGTGATTCCTATCCCAAGGACAAAAATCACTTCATATAGGATTGTCATCATCATGCGGTTGATCATCTTGGCTCTGTTTTTTAACTACCGTATCACGCATCCTGTCGATAGCGCTTACGGTTTATGGCTAACATCTGTGATATGTGAGATTTGGTTTGCTGTTTCTTGGGTGTTGGATCAGTTCCCTAAATGGTCTCCTATTAACCGAGAAACTTACATCGACCGGTTATCCGCAAGGTTACAAATGTTTTATAACCGTTATATGCTTAATCTGCGCAGTTACTACCAATCTTTAAGTTTTATGAAACCATTTATCAAAACTATGCAGATTCGAAAGAGAAGGCGAGCAATCACAGCTTGCAGCTGTAGATTTCTTTGTTAGTACGGTAGATCCATTAAAGGAGCCACCTTTGATAACTGCAAACACGGTTCTTTCGATCCTCGCGCTTGATTATCCGGTGGATAAAGTCTCTTGCTATGTATCTGATGATGGTGCTGCAATGCTTTCGTTTGAGTCTTTGGTTGAGACAGCAGATTTTGCTAGGAAATGGGTACCTTTCTGCAAAAAGTACTCCATCGAGCCACGAGCTCCCGAGTTTTACTTCTCGCTTAAAATCGATTACTTGAGGGATAAAGTTCAACCTTCTTTTGTGAAAGAACGTAGAGCCATGAAAGTAAGTAAGCAAGGGCTTTAAAACCTTAAATTAATCTCATATAGCGTTAACCGATGATTGAATCGAAAACTTAATGTCTAATTTCTCTTCTTGTAGAGAGATTATGAAGAGTTTAAAATAAGAATGAATGCTTTAGTCGCCAAGGCTCAAAAGACACCAGAAGAAGGATGGACAATGCAAGATGGAACATCTTGGCCCGGGAACAACACTCGTGACCATCCCGGGATGATTCAGGTTTGCTAGCTAAAACATTTGACCTGAAATGCTCTGTCTTTTCTTGTTAGTCACGTAATTTCTTTCTTGCAGGTTTTTCTTGGATATAGCGGTGCTCGCGACATTGAAGGAAATGAACTTCCAAGATTAGTTTACGTCTCTAGAGAGAAGAGACCTGGTTATCAGCATCACAAAAAGGCCGGGGCAGAGAACGCATTGGTAAACTTCAAAACTTTTTCTTTTATCGTTCAATTTAGCACAATCCTAATGATTTTGTTCTTTGTAGGTGAGGGTGTCTGCGGTTTTAACGAATGCTCCATTCATTCTTAACCTTGATTGTGATCACTACGTCAACAATAGCAAAGCCGTGCGTGAAGCAATGTGCTTTTTAATGGATCCTGTTGTTGGTCAAGACGTTTGCTTTGTTCAGTTCCCACAGAGATTTGATGGAATCGACAAGAGTGATCGATATGCTAACCGCAACATTGTTTTCTTCGATGTAAGTTATCTCATACTCATAACTTCAAGCAAAGTTTTGAGATTTCTTATGATATTTTGTGGTTTTGATATGATGTTTTCAGGTTAATATGAGAGGGCTTGATGGGATTCAAGGTCCAGTTTATGTTGGTACAGGTACTGTCTTTAGAAGACAAGCACTTTACGGATACAGTCCACCTTCAAAACCGAGGATTTTACCGCAATCTTCATCATCGTCGTGTTGCTGTCTAACCAAGAAGAAACAACCTCAAGATCCTTCCGAGATTTACAAAGATGCAAAGCGAGAAGAACTTGATGCTGCAATCTTTAATCTTGGGGACCTAGACAACTACGATGAGTACGACAGATCGATGCTGATTTCACAAACAAGCTTTGAGAAAACGTTTGGTCTCTCTACGGTTTTCATCGAGTCTACTCTTATGGAGAATGGCGGTGTTCCCGACTCTGTAAACCCGTCAACGCTCATCAAAGAAGCTATTCATGTCATTAGCTGTGGATACGAAGAGAAAACTGAATGGGGAAAAGAAGTAAGTGCCTTGTTTCTTCATATCAAAGTTCTCTTGTGAGTACATTTTATAACCTTTCGTTCTGTTTTCGCAGATAGGATGGATTTACGGGTCGATCACCGAAGACATTTTGACGGGTTTCAAGATGCATTGTCGTGGATGGAGGTCGATTTACTGTATGCCATTAAGACCAGCATTTAAAGGATCTGCTCCAATCAATCTATCAGATAGGCTTCACCAGGTTCTACGTTGGGCTCTTGGCTCGGTTGAGATCTTCCTTAGCCGACATTGTCCTTTGTGGTACGGTTGCAGCGGAGGCCGCCTCAAGTTGCTCCAGAGATTAGCTTATATAAACACTATTGTCTACCCATTCACTTCTTTGCCTCTTGTTGCTTACTGTACTCTTCCAGCTATTTGCCTTCTTACCGGCAAATTTATCATCCCAACGGTAACTTTTTCATACTACTAATTACTTTGGTTAGGTTACAGCAAGATTGAGAATTTGATCTTTGTTTCTGTTCTTTATTGCAGCTATCAAACCTAGCAAGCATGCTGTTTCTAGGTCTCTTTATATCAATCATCTTAACGAGTGTCCTCGAGCTTCGATGGAGCGGAGTCAGTATCGAAGACTTATGGAGAAACGAACAGTTTTGGGTTATTGGAGGTGTCTCAGCTCATCTCTTTGCCGTTTTCCAAGGATTCCTCAAAATGCTCGCTGGTCTCGACACAAATTTCACAGTCACATCGAAAACCGCAGATGATTTAGAATTCGGTGAGCTTTACATTGTCAAATGGACAACTCTCTTGATCCCTCCGACGTCACTTCTTATAATCAACTTGGTCGGAGTTGTTGCTGGATTCTCTGACGCTCTTAACAAAGGTTATGAAGCTTGGGGACCTTTGTTTGGGAAGGTATTTTTCGCCTTTTGGGTGATTCTTCATCTTTATCCATTCCTCAAAGGTCTTATGGGAAGACAAAACAGAACACCTACTATTGTTATTCTCTGGTCTATCTTGCTTGCTTCTGTGTTTTCACTTGTTTGGGTTCGTATCAATCCTTTCGTCTCCAAAACCGATACGACTTCCCTTTCTCTGAACTGTCTTTTGATCGATTGCTAAGAGAAGATACGTTATGTTTGTATTTTGAAAGATTGATCATATGTGTTTTGGTTGTTTTATAAATTTTCATATGGTTGCTTGAGCCACAAGTTAAGTAATGTTCTTATTTTAGCAACAAGTCTTGGCGGGTTCCGCAAGTTAGGTTTCTATTGTTTCAACATCAACATGTTTTTAAAAAGCAAAATATTTTATATCTTTTCAAATTATTGAAGTTTGGTGGAATCTGTCTCGTATAAAAAGACAAACAAAAAACAACAAAACTGAAACAAGCAGAATAAAAAATACAAATCAGAGTCCATGAACAAAAGCATCAATGTCAGGCTGAGGAATGTCATCAAGCAAAGAGTCAATGCTACATCCTTCCTCAAGCAGCTTCTCATTGAATCCAAAATCATCAGTAAACACACATTCAGGCACAATCCTGTCTTGTCCATACACCTCCTCTTCCTTCTTCTTCTCCTCAACCGCAACAACAACATCCTTCTTCTTGTTATTACTCTCTCTGCGTCTACCTCTTGCAGGAACAGAAGAAGCCATCAAAGCTCCCATATTCAAGCTCTTGATGTAATCCTGCAACAGAGAAGGTCTTGGATACTTAGATCTACATTTTCTTTTAGAGAATTGTCTTCTTTTTGTTGCGTTCCAATGGTTCTTGATCGAGTTCTCTGTTCTTCCCGGGAGTCTTTTCGCAATCTCTGCCCATTTGTTTCCAATCTCTTTGTGAAATTCTATCAACACTCTGTCCTCTTCTTCACTCCATGTTTCTTTCTGCAACAATCTTTATCTTTTAGGTTCCATAATCATCAATACATGATCTTATAGCTACTAGTAAAATACCTTAATGTCAGGTCTCAAATGGTTATGCCACCTCTCTCTACATTGTTTCCCGATTCTTCCCGGTAACACTTGAGCGATATGCGACCATTTACGCAATCCATACTTCTCCACGAGTTGAATCAGTACCCTATATTATCCAAAACAAGAAAACTTCATTTACAAGCAAAAACGGGTGACTATAGTAAAAACCTCTAGAATAGTGTAATCATCAAAAGTCTTGATTATGTTAATTGATTCTTGAGGTTTCTTGTGTTAATAACGAACCTGTCTTCTTCAGCAGTCCATTGTCCTTTGACTAAGGTTGACTTTTTGGTTTCTTTCCATGATGATGATGAAGAAGAAGAAGACAACTTTCGTGTAAGAAATGGTTTGGTCTTGTTGAAACTTGTTGCTCTATAACAATCATTATCTGCAGAAACACATGAAATTTCATCTGGCATTACGAAGTTCATAGGTTTGAAAGTCTCTGTAGGAGGGTAATCAAAAGGGATCATCCTCATCATCATCATGTTGTTTTGCTCCAAGTCCATAGGATCATCATGTTCATCGACCAAATTGATCTCTTGATGATGATGATGATTACGAGTGAAGTATGAGTTTTCCACTGCTTGGAAATGATGATGATTCATCAAATTTGGTTTAGTTTCATAGAAATCGACCATGTTTTCTTGGTAAGAGCAATGCTCGAAAGGAGCATTATTGATACAAGAAGACGTAGTTTGGACGCTGAGCAAAGGATGTGAAGATGAGGAGCCATGATGATGATGATGATCAAACTGATGATCATGATCAAGATGGTGAAAATCTTGAAGAAAGCTTGTAGGTTTTGATTGGTCGACGACTTCGAATGGAAAATCTTCTTCTTTCATGTGTTCTTGATCACGTGTGAAGATGTTTTGGTTTAGAGAAGCAAAACCATTCTCGTCGACGAAATTCTCCATTGTTTTGGAAAGGAGAAAAAAAAAACTAATTAATTAGTAAAAAAAAAAAAGTGAAGTCTTTTTCCGATTTTGTGTTAGCTTTGTTCTTTCTCGTATTTGTAAGGTAGGAGAAGAAAGAAAAGACATTTAATGTGTGTTTTTACTATACCCATAAATTTGTTATGGAATTGAAATCTAACGTTTGTAGTTTGTTGGTAGCATTAGTGTGATTTTGTATATATTAAATTAATTAATTATTTTTTTAAATTATTTCTTAAATGCTTAGCCATTTTTGTGTTTTTCTTAAATCATATCTCAACATGAAAGTGAGGTAAAATTAAGAAAATTAATTTCGAAGTTAGTTTACAATGAGATTTTTTTTTTTTTTTATCCTAGTTAGATTTTTAGAGGTATTACTAAAAATAGTTCAAATTAATTATTTCTTTTAACATATTTTGATAGAAATATAATTAGATTGAAAATCAAGTTAGAAAATGTGAGATAATAATCTTTGTTGACGTTACACATTAGGTGTTGTTGAATTTGGGGTAAACATAGTTGAATGTTTGTGAAAACGCTAGTATGAATTAAATCTAGTTTTTAATGTGTAAATGACTCATTTATTGTATATTTAGTTGTCTTTAGTTAATTTATCATAAAGTGTAGTATTAATTTAGTCAACAAAAATGTAATTACCATTTTAAATGCCAAGGACAATGAGTGTATTGACCATATTAGCTCTAAGGTCTAATTTTCATTTTGTTCACTCCGTCTTCTAGAAGTAAACCCTCACAAAAAGTCTCTGACCAAAGTGAAACAAAAAAAAAACTCAAAAACCGCATCGTTTATAACAAAGTGTTAACAGTGTGACTCTAATGGTGTTTCTTGCAGTGTACAACTTCTTAGTTCTTTAGTTCATGCATGTATTTCTTTTTTCTGCCTAAATCTGAGTTCTGTCCGAAAACTTTTTAAAAGACCTCCCTTATTAATTCATGTATGGGGGTTACAAAAAAATATGATTCCTATGATATTCTTCTTGTCCCCACCTCAATGCATAAGGACTGGACTAATGCTAATATCGATGAACTATTTACAAAAGCAAAATCAATGGAGTCTTAGATTACACGATCAAATCCAGGGCAGAGCATAAAATCATCCTGGTGAAATAACATTTGGTAATATACCTTATTTATACACTTCTTTATAGAGTTTTGAATGGTTACAATGACATAGAGAAAATGTAAAGCAAATAAATTGATTATGGTTGGTACATGTCGAATAATGAGTTTTAAAAGGTTGTTTACATTTGTCAAAGTTTCTAACACATAGCAAAAAAACAACAAAAGAATCTCTATCCATAACAACCAAAGTTGAACTAAAAAGCCAAAAACATAGTTAAATACTAAATGCAACAAAATAAGAGTTCATATAGAAGAAAAGAAGAAGATTAGAATAAGGTCAAAATCGTAATTAAACCAAAAACAGAAGGCTAAAAGTATACAAAACCCAACTGTCACATGACCCATCTTTGAAAAATCCAATCTTTCTCTTCCTTCTTCTTCTCTTTCTCTCTTTTACTTTCTCTGACACTATCCTTCTCTTTCTCAATCTCTCTCTCTCTCTCTTCACCATGAAACCTCCGTCGTTACCGTTACTCCTCCTCCTCCTCCACCTCTCAGCCACTATCTCCGCCGCTCCTTCCCTCTCTCCAACTCCATCTCCAACCACCTCTCCCATTCCACCTCACAAACCTTCCTCATCCTCTTCCCCATTAGACCCAAAACAACTCAAAGCCCTTGAATCTCTCAACATCCCCACCGTCAAAGATCCTTGCAACCACCGTCCCACCACCAAATCCACCTCCTCCTCCGTCGTAACCTGCGACACCAGCTCCCCATTTCGCCTCGTCACTTCCATCTCCTTCACAAATTGCTCCACCGATCTCTCCATCTCCACAACAGCTCTCAGAGCTCTCTCACCATCTCTAACCTCTCTCTCTTTCCTCAACTGTCCTTCACTCTCCCCTCCTCCACGTCTCCCTGACTCACTCCACTCCTTCACCGCCGTCTCCTCCTTCCTCCGCCGCCGTAATGGCCTCTCCGGAGTCTTCTTAGCTCGTCTCGTTAACCTCACTGACCTCACAGTCTCTTCTGTTCCAGTCTCAACCTCTGGTCTCTTCGTTATCCTAGGAAATATGCACGAGATCGTCTCTTTGACAATCTCACACGCAAATCTCTCCGGAAACATCCCTAAATCATTCCACTCAAATCTCACATTCATTGACTTATCAGACAATCTACTCAAAGGCTCAATACCCACTTCCATTACTCTGCTCTCAAACCTAAAGTCTCTAAATTTATCCAAAAACACCATCTCCGGAGACATACCCGACTCAATCGGTGACCTAATCTCCTTAAAAAACCTATCTTTATCCTCAAACAAGCTATCAGGACCAATCCCAGATTCAATCTCATCCATTCCAGAGCTTACACACTTAGATCTGAGTGGGAACCAACTAAACGGCACCATTCCAAGATTCATCTCCAAAATGAAGTATCTCACACACTTGAATCTAGCTAACAATGCCTTCCATGGAGTTCTACCATTCAATGCGAGCTTTATCAAGAATCTCGAAGTGTTCAAAATCGGTGGAAACAGTGATCTTTGTTACAACCATAGTGTATTGTCATCGAAGATGAAATTGGGTATTGCTCAGTGTGATAAACATGGTTTGCCTTTGTCTCCACCGCCGCAGAAAGAAGATTCGAATTCAGATTATGATTACGGAAATGAAGATGATACTAGTGAGAAGAAGAAAGAAGAGCATCATGGTCCTAATAAAGTTGTGCTTGGTGTTGCTATTGGACTTTCTTCACTTGTGTTCTTAATCATCTTCATGATCCTTCTCGCCAAATGGTGTGGTTGATTCCATGAAATTGGAGTACAGTATAAGCAAAGAAAGACCTAATCTTTGAGAGTGAGATTAGGGTTCTTGTGAGATGAAGAAGAGGATAGTGAATTTTTTTGGAGAATAACCGAACCGGTTCTCCACACAAATCCCGGTTTAAGTTTTTTTTTTTTCTATTTTACTTTGATTTTACATTTGAGTGGGTTTAATACGTTAATTTAGTAGTTTATTTTCAGATATTGTTCTATTTTTTTTTTTAAGTGTAAGTGGTTAAAGGATTATTTTGTAATAATTATTGAATTATTCTTATCAATTATTTTCTTCAACAAACATTGTTCCTTCATGAGTTGTGTTTATGTAATACTGCACATGCGTTCGAACATGGTTCAATTGGTCCAAAAATAGAAAACGTGTCATTGGTTAGGTCTTAGTACCTTGACCAAATTATTAATGATTGAAAAGTTGTAACAAACACTTGAATGTATAAAGTAATCGAGTTAATGAAAAATGGTGGTTATGTTTTCCTTTGAAGCAATGATACTATCATGAAGATATATAGCTCCATCAAAGATCCAGCCTGGTCATAAAATGGTGGTTATGTTTTCCTTTAGTATATGTTCTAATTGCTTCAATTTTCAATGATTACATCAGGACTGTTCCAATCTTAAACCGGTCTGGTAAGAACAATGTTTACAATACATGAAACAGTTCAATGTTCACCAGAAACCTCTGCAAGAACAATGTCCATCTTTAAATTGGTGAAACCGGTTTGAATCTCTTAGGACAATCTCTCTTCTGGTTAACTTAGACATGAACTTGGCCATTTCATGACAATCTCCACAAACTCTTAGATTCTTTGTAACTCTTATGATCTTTCCATGTCCAGAGCTTATGATTCCCAAAGCCATTGCTAATTTCTCACTATGACCACATAAAGCTTCTTCCTTTTCCATCTCTTCCGCATCGATCAAAGCGTATTTCGTCAGTGGTGAATATCCTTCTTCTATCATTCTAGCTCTTACCTTTCTCAAAAAAGCTTCAATGTTTTCAGTTTCCGGGTTTGAACTATCTCCAGCTACAAAGATGTTAACTCTACCCTTTATCTCTATCCAGCTACATCCCGGATTCTTCCTCAATCCGCGCTGCCCTATCCTCTTTCTTAGCCTTTTCACTTGTTCCCATTTCTCAGCTTCTGCGTAGATATTTGCCATGAGTACATAATATCCTGTGTTCTCTGGTTCAAGCTCAAAGACTTTCTCTGCAACTTTCTCAGCTAACTTAACATCATGATGTATCCTGCATCCACACAGCAAAGCTCCCCAGATTGTAGCATCTGGCGGAATTGGCATGTTCTCGATGAACCTATAAGCTTTGATTAAATCTCCAGTTCTTGCAAGCATGTCAACTATACAAGCATAATGTTCCACCGTTGGCTCGATCTTGCATTCATGTCTCATGATGTTAAAGAATCTCCATCCTTCATCAACTAGTCCTGAATGGCTACAAGCATACAACAAAGATACAAAGGATATTTCATCAGCCTCAATACCCGCTTGTCTCATTTGATTGAAAAGAGCAATCGCCTCTTTTCCAAACCCGTGCATCCCATATCCAGCTATCATCACTGTCCAAGAAACAAGATCCTTGGAAGCAATATCATCAAAGAGCATATGAGCGAGTAACAACGCACCACATTTCGCGTACATGTCTACAAGCGAATTAGCAACATGCCGATCTGAGAAATACCCGTTTCTCATGATGTAACCGTGGATTTCTCTGCCTTTATCGAAAGCAGAAAGACTTGCACAAGCCGGAAGAACACACGCCACTGTTCTCTCATCAGGACTAAACCTCTTTTCTTCCAACAGCAAATTAAACAGGCTTAGAGCTTCATTGGCGTAACAGTTCTTTGAGTACCCACCAATAATGGTGTTCCACGAGATGATATCTTTCACACGCATCTCAGAGAAGACTAGCTCCGCCTCTTGCATGCTTCCACATTTTGCATACATATCCATCAGAGCATTTGATACAAAGATATCAAATCCCAAATCGTTTTCCTTTATCCACTCATGCACACGCTTGCCTTCATCTAACAACCGATAACGAGCACAACAATTTAAAACAGCAGTGACGGTATAAACATCAGGACTAATACCTTCTTCCTCCATTTCTTCAAACAACTTTACAGCTTCACCAGCCAAACCTTCCCTAGCATAACCAGCAATCATGGAAGTATACGACACAACACTTCGATCACTCATCTCCCTAAACACAGCTTTAGCAGAATCAAGATCACCACACTTCGAATACATATCAAGCAATGTATTACAAAACCGATCTTCTCTACTAAAACAAGCTTTCACTCCAATACTATGAACAGCTCTACCTAACGATATCAAACGAGAATCAGCACAACCAGCAAAAACACTAACTATAGTAGCCAAATCAATCTCTATCCCTGAAACCAACATCTGCACGAAAACAGATAGCCCTTTCTCAGCTAATCCGTTTGATACATACCCATTAATAATAGAATTCCAAGATATAACATCTCTCTCAGTCATTTCATCAAACACCTTACGTGCACTATCAACTCTCTGATTCTTCAAATAAAATGCAACCAAAGAATTCCCCACAGAGTTCCTTTCTCCAAAACCTGATTTAAGAATAAATCCATGAAGCTGCTCTCCTCCATGAACACTTCGTAAAGACGAAAAACTCTTTGAAACACAAGAAAAAGTATAGCTATCCATTTCAACACCAGAACTCATCATCTTCTTAAACAATCCAATACTCCCACTAAAGTCACCAGATTTTGCAAGCTCATTCATCAAAATATTCCAGAACAATGCTTTCTCGATCTTAACCTCATCGAACACTCTACTTGCTTCTTTCAAATCTCCACAATTTGTATACATAAGAGAGAGTTTTGATCCCAAATTCGAATCTATCACAAACCCATTACCACGAATAAAGTTATCAACTTCTTTACCATCTTTGAGAGATTTCGAATCAGCACAGAGCTGAAGAACAGAGCATAAAGTTCTCGGATCAATATCCCATTTTCCAGATACGCAAAGAAGTTTCACGGCGTTCTCTAGATTCCCTGATTCGCAGAATCTCCGTAATTGAGTGTTCGCATCTGTTACGCTTCGATCAAAAGTTGTAATCGAATCAACACAATCTGATACTGTTCTCAACGAGGCTCTATTGAAAATCACATATTTTCGAACTCTAACGCCGCTTCTGATCTCCTTCTGGTTTTGTAAATGAGGAGAGGAAAAAAAACAGAAGCTTGAAGAAGATAAATTCGTCACCAACATCGCCATTTCTCTTATCTTCCTCTAACTCATCAGACGGAAAAAGCGCGGGAAAATTGTAATGCTTCTGTAAGTGGATTTTATCTTCAGTAAAAGTTGTTTCGAAGGTTTAAGTCTCCTTGTGAAAATCAGAGCCCACTTGAGAGCGTTGTTTCAAAAACTTGAAAGTGTGTTTTTTTAGCACCCAAAACTTCAAAGTTAGCCATTTATTATGGTCCACAAGTTTTTGCGTAGCTGTAATTGGACCCTGACATATAAAGGTTGGATTTTTTGGGGATAAATATTTGTTTCTTTTTTGTTGTGAGGTGAAGAAAGAGGCCAAAGTGAGAACTGTCGGAAGACAATCTCTGATTTTCAGGGAAAGTCAGGAATTAAAGCTATGGACTTGGCTCTTCATTGTCATTGTGCTTACCCGTTGATCAAACTAGGATTCATGAGAGCTAAATCAGCCAATCATCTTCATGTTCGAGGTAATCGAATATTTGCTAAAATCATTAGAGATATTGAGAATGTTCCGAGTTTTGTAGAACTTTAGGAACTGCCAAAACCATTTTTTCTGTACAGCTAAACTGAATTTGGACAGATTGCAGATACTCATTCACTGCCGTTTGCGTTGCGCTTTGAGCAGAGTCTTTCGAGAACAACGATTAATGGAGATAGAAGTATTTGGTTTCAAGAGAAAGGTGGTTCTTCTTATACTTCAATGGGAAGATCCAAGAAAGGATGTGTTTGTTGCAAGAAACCGTCTGATAGACGAACGTCAAACCCAAGTAAATCGAACCAAGAGGAGATCATTTCGCTCTTGAAACGGATTCAATCTTCGATCTCTAAAGGAGAGTCTCGAGGAGTCGAGGAAGAGAAGAACAGCGATGAGTCTTCTAAGGAAAAGCCGCTGACCAAAGCTATTCTTGACGTTCTTGAGAAATCAAGAAAAAAAACTGAGGGTAATCAACTATGCTTTGGTCAAATGTCAAAAATCCATGTTCTCGCCATTTGTTAATATAATCAACTTTGCAACTGTAGGAGATACTAGTGTGAAGGAGAAGCCACCAAAGAGACAAGTAGAGCTTCCTCGACCACCGTCTAGTTTTGTCAAGAGAACTCCTTTATCTTCTTCTGCCTCAGGTCCAAGAGGTAAGCTCCCAGTATCAAACAGCGATAAAGCTTTAGGAAAATTGACAAAGAAGGAAGAGAAAGCTTCACTGATAGAAACTATGAAACTTGCAGAGCTCAAAGAAGTTGCAAAGAACAGAGGAATCAAAGGATACTCAAAGTTGAGGAAGAGTGAACTATTGGAGCTGATAAGATCGTCCTGATTGTAACTTATAGTCAACATTCTCTTACATGCAAACAAGATGACAGATTGTATGTTGTTATATTAAGACAATCATTCTTGTAAAGCTGAAACATTTTCAAGTATCTCAACCTTGTAAAAGTTTGGTTATCTCCAATTCTTGCCTGTGGTCAAACTAAATTCTGAAAAGGTTTAGAATTGGTAAACAAAAACCCCCAAAAATGGTTTCATATTTAGAAGGTACTTGAAGATTCTTAACCAACTTAAGTCAAAAAGGTTACCACAACACGAAATCCTTACTATCCAGAATCTTAAATATAAGAACTTGAAACAAAACAAAATGACAAAAAAAAGCTCTTCAACCAGTGATGTTCTGAGACTTGTTGAGGATAACTCCTTCATACTTAACTTGGAACCACTTCATGGCATCATCCTTGGTAACTCTATGTTGAATACCAACGCGAGTCTTGCATCTACGGCGACGGGCCACACGGTATCCTGGACGTTCAAGAACAACGTAGAAATCCATACCGTAGATACCGGTAGAAGGATCATACCTAAGAAAGAAATGCAGAACAATGAGAACATTACCCTCAGTAATCATTTAATTTAATAAATCAGCCCATATTATTATCACAACACTTACTTGATTCCAAGATCAATGTGCTCCTGGATACCGAATCCGAAGCAGCCAGTGTCACTGAAGTTCCTCCTCAACAGCTCGTATTCCTTCACTTTCAAGCCACTCTCAAGAAGCTGCATTGCCTTCTCACCTCTCACGGTGACATAGCACGCAATCTTTTCATTACGCCTGATACCGAAAGACCTCACAGTGTACCTCGCTGTTTACAATCAAGACCACACTAAAATTGAACTCTACAATCCTTAACTCATAGCTATAACATATAAGAGAATCTACATAAACATATTCACACACCCTTAGAGAAGACAGGAGTCTGACCACTGAGCTGTTCCAACACCTACAATAACCAAAACTCTCGATTCAATTAAAATTCCTCACTGCCATCTATGAACTAAGTTACTAACCAATCCATTTCAATGTTGCTAAAATGTAAAGTCTCAATTTTTTTCCTAAGCCATATAGTGAGTACTCTTACGGGGAAAGAAAGAACGAACCTTGGAGGCACGAGTGAGACGATCACCACTCTCACCAACAGAGATGTTAAGAACTAGCTTCTGGACCTTAATATCCCTCATAGGGTTCGAGAGCTTCTTCTCCGATGCCTGCAACATCGTAAATAGTAAGTTAAATCCCCAAAACGAGGAACGAAGATAACCATAGATCAAAAGGATGAAACTTTACCATCTCAAGATTAGGGGTTCGAAATCGAAGGAGATGAGCAAATAGAGTGGCACACGAATTGCGTCGGCTGCGTAGTGTGTGATAATTATATGAAAGACACTAGGGTTTCTTCAAATAAGGTAATGACGAAAGTACCCCTGACTTACGGTTAACAATTATAAAAAAAACTCCGTTGCCGGGACTCGAACCCGGGTCTCTTGGGTGAGAGCCGAGTATCCTGACCAGCTAGACTACAACGGATTGTTGCCCTCTCATGCTATTACATTTAATTAAAACAACATGTTAAGAATCATCATTCTCTGACTTCTCTCAGCTACCTTTGATGAATATGGTAAGGACCAAGGACAATGAATGAATAATGAGAGAATCTTTACGCAGAAATACAGGAAAAAAGTATTTAAGATTTTGCCTTTGTAAGAAAATGAGTCATAAACAAACCATTTCATAAAATTTGGTAATAATAGAAGACAAAAATTCAAAAGTACTGTATGAAAAAAAGAAAAACCAAAGACCCTTAACTGCACAAACTCTTATGAAACACTTTGGTGATCACTTTGACTAGATTCTTCACCTTCTGCTCAAATACTATATAAAACTTCTGACTAAACTCATTTACATATGCGTAAAAGAAACAAGAAAAGATGAGATTGTTTTCACCAAACTTGAAAAGAGAAGAGAAATAAGCAGATACAACTTGAGAGTTTTTGTTTTTGCAGATTTGGGGAAGTTGGTTTGCTTGCAGCTGGCTTTGACCATCAAACTTGTTCGAGGAGGAAAAACTTCGAAGTGTGTCCTCCACTTTTTCCTTCAACTATGACCTTGTGGCTCGTGTAATGGTACATTACATTTAAAGAGTTATTGTCTTTGTGCAGATTCTTTATGTTCCAGATTGAATCAAGAAACTTAGACCTAATTGTGTTTTGATATGGTCTGGATCAACTTGTTGACTAGTTCAGGTGATGCTCCAGCTACTTCTTGTTTGAAGTTGAAGAGAGGTGGGAAAGGCCTTCCATTAAGTAAATGAGCGTTTGGTTCTCTCAAGAATGTATGTAAAAAGAGAAAAGACACGAACCTTGTGCCACAGATGTGCCTTTATCTGCGGAAACCTGAAATCTGTGTAATGCGTGGATTCATACAACGGATTTCTTCTCGAATTGGTGTACCAAGAACCTATGTACAACAACTTCATACAATGAGGATTTTGTAGCCAAAGAATGTAATTTGCAAGGAACCATTGTACAGCATTTTCTCCGGGAATTAATGGCTGCATAAGAACAATGAGTCCTAATGCGAATAGAAGACAAACATTCAAAAGAAAAAACCAAAGACCCCTTAAACTGCATAAACTGCAGAGCTCCCTCTTATGAAACGAAACACTTTGACTAGATTCTTTAAACGCAGATTTAGAAACACCATTCAATGAAGCAACTTGAAAACGATCATCGTATTGAAATTACAATCTACTAATATCTCGAGTTTGTGATAGAAAATTGACACGAATACTGATTCTATACAATAATGAAACTCATGACTAAATCTCTGCAGCTAACTAAATGATGATCATATCTGCTGATGAAAGCATCTTCACGCGACTCTCTTCCTTAAATCTTGCTCTCTCTTTAATCCTTTGAACCTCCTTCTGAATCTTCTCACTCCCCATCTCTTCCTTCTCCATCTTCACTAATCTCTCCCCACTAATCTCACCAAGTAACACTTTCCTCCTCAAATCTGGATTGTTACTATCTCCCATGTTGAACAGAATAGACCGGTACTTTGCTTTTTGAGGTCCCATGAAACAACCTAAGTTCTCAAACATTGCAGTTTCCACAGATACAGCCACAACCCAAGGATCACAAGCAGTCACTCGTGTCTTCATCTCCGTGTCAACAACCTCAGAAGCGACTTTAGCCAAAGATGTTTGTAGAATCTCACGCACTTTGTCTCGCTTTGAATCTCCAGTCTTCTTCATCGTTGCGTGCGTCGGGATCTTCACCGCAGCTTCTCTATTATCACGGCTCTTTTCTCTACCTGAAGCGTAAAAAAACTTCATCCAAAGATCCCGAAGAATCCTTCCTTCCGATCGAATTTTAGGGTTTTTGTGATCGATGAAGAATTCCAAACCCTGCCCCATGGAGGTTTTGCAGACCACGTCACAAACAAGTGACTTGGGTGCTTCCTTCAAACGATTCATGGCATCGACAAACCTCGATACCTCTGGAGAATTCTCATCACCTTTCACAGACTTAGCCGCTCTAAGTGCTGCCTCGAACAACTCCATGAACTCACGCTTCTGCATCCTTCTCTGTTTGATCGGTCTTTTGTGTACGTACGTGTTTGATCTCTCGATAATAACTAGGGTTTCAAAAGCAACGAAGGAGAAGAGAAATTAGTAAATTGTTGCGTATGGTCTCTCGATCTATCTGATGTTGTTTATATAAAGACTAAGAGTCCAAGACCAGATAGGTTTTGTTAGTTTCGGATACTTTAATTGCTTGCTATCAAAGCCTTTCCCAAATATATTTTTTTTCTAAAAGGAGATGAATTTAACCTGATATAGGTCCCGCCTTTAGAAAATGTATGGTCTTTTAACTTGAACTAACAGATAT
>Ga0041059_1000488_pt1 | contig 29906 bp, 18 predicted proteins | sample AraColnosormetaG_FD_56232 | JGI IMG/M metagenome (GOLD analysis project Ga0041059, IMG submission 56232) | Arabidopsis roots microbial communities from North Carolina, USA - Col MF nosort | ecosystem: Host-associated > Plants > Roots > Unclassified | place: USA: North Carolina | collected...
TACTTAAAATCACCTCCATTGAAATCAAGCGAATTCTCCAAAAACCTCTCAGGTTTGAACTCGTTTGGTTCATCCCAATTCTTAGGATCTCTATGAATCGCCCAAACGTTGATGAAAATCTTGGAGTCTTTAGGCACAGTGTATCCCGCAACCACCGAGGTTTCGCTGTTTCTGTGAGGAACAAGAAGAGGAAGCGTAGGGTGAAGCCTAAGAGTCTCTTTCATAACCGCTTGTAGGTAAGGAAGCTTAGGTAAATGTGATTCCTCAACGATGTTGTCTTTGCCAACAACTTGGTCAAGTTCTAGTCGGATCTTGTTTAACACTTCCGGTCTGCTCACAATCTCTGCCATGGCGAATTCGGATGCGTTAACCGATGTGTCGACACCACCAAGAACCATATCCATGAGGAGAGACTTGACATGAGTCATGGACAGAGGAGCTTTCTCATCATCATCTTTAACTCTAAGTAAGTATTGCAAGAAATCTTCTTCTTCTTCGCTCTTCTTTCCCACCATTTTGACGTGACTCTCCATAACTCTATCGAACAAGAGATCAAGCTTCTTCACATGGCCTTTCATCTGCTTAACCAATCCTTGGAAATCGAATCTTGAGAACAACGGAAAGAAATCTGAGTAGTTTTGAATCCCTTCTATGTCGGAGATATCAGATATTAGGGTTTTGAGCTCGTTTCCTAAGCTCGTTCTCTCGTCTCCTTCAACAGTGGCGCCCCACATCATTCTTGTCACGACGTTGAAAATGGAAAGAAATATTTGCTCTCCGAGGTTGACTGGTGATCCTTCACGAGCCATTTCCGACATGTGGACAATGGTTTGTCGGGTTTCTTCCCGGCGAGTGGAGTAGGAAGCTTCGAGANTTGGGGTAGTGAACATCTTCATGACGCAGAGCTTACGAAGTCTCCTCCAATGGGTACCGTAAGGAGACCAGAGGATGTCTTCACCACCGTAAGTGTTGATCTTTCCGACTTCAGGGAGATCGTGGTTGGCGAAAGTGATGTCGTGGGTTTTGAGAACCTCGCGAGCCATGTCAGGGGAAGAGACGACGATCGCAAGTTTGGAACCGAGGTGGATCTTCATGAGAGGGCCATGTTTTAGGGTTAGGGCTTGGAATTGCGTGTGGAGGACGTCAGAGTTTAGGAACGGGAGGTTGCCGACGATCGGAAGTGGCCAAGGTCCCGGAGGCAACGGTGGTCCGTTCTTGGATTTGGACTTCCCCTGTATCCAGAAATAGCAAACAACGGCCAAGAGAGCGGCGACACCGAGCATTACGGAGCTGTAGGGTTCCTCAATATTGAGGATCTGCGAGAGAGAGAAATTAGAAGACGCCGTTTCCATCTTTGGCTTCAGAGAGAAATATCTCACTGTGTTCTGATTATTGGTTTGGAGGTTTTGTGTTGTGTGGTGGTGAAGAGAGAACAAAGGGAGTGTGGACATTTATATTGTAGGCTCAGAGAGAATCATTACACTATTTTATTTTTGTTATATTTTAGATCACCTTATATGAAATTTCTTAGGTACTTCATATTGCAATCCAAAAAAAAAGAGTGAAAGATTTGAGACGGCGTTGAAAGTGGTAGTAGTTACAAACTTATACAAAAGACATGCAGAAAAAATAGTATTTACTTTATCTTCTAATCACAAAAAAAAATAAAGTTCATAAGGTAAAGAAAAATGATTGTATTGCGTTATAAGAATAATTTATTTAAGATTCTCTCTTTCTAAATAATAGATTTTGTAAAAAAATACGGACCTTTAAAAAAAAAATCTATAATTCTAAACTAAAAATATTCAAAAAAAAGTTTATAATATATGAATAATAATTAATAAATATTGCATAAAAAACCTTAAAAACTCAATTTTAAAAATAATTTTTTTTCTAAAAAATCTAATTTTAAAACAGAAAGAGTAATAGATAATCACTTTTTTGTACAGTACTATATACTATCATAAATATGTAATAACATTATTGGACAAAAAATTATGATGATACAACGCCAATCTTGACCAAGTCGCCACCAGTGTTGAAGTCTAATTCAATCAATTATCTATACGCAGCCGCGAAAACAGTGTACTATCGCATCACTCCACTTGTCGATATTCAAAACCTTATTATCCATTAATCATTGTTCAATAGTAATTTACTACAAAAAAACAAAAAAAATACTTCAATATAGTAGTAGTAGTAAAAGGTTGAATTTGACTTATTTTATTGCATGCGCGCTGATTTTATACGTTTACCTTAAACATTTTTAAAATAAAGAAAATAACAACAACACTTTACAATATTTTCAACTATTTTGTCCAAATTTTTTATTTTATTTATGTGTCGGTTGTTGACTTGTTGTTACCTGTGAAGACTGGCGGCTAGACAATCGGATCTAGCTCAATTTCATTCCAACGTAAAAACTATCTTAAATTACAAGCTCTACAAAACACCATTAGACCATCCTCGTTACACAATTTTTGAAAAATGTCTTTAGCATAAATTAGTAATGAAATTAAAATCATCTCTTTTTTTTTATGTTTCAAATGTTTTCTTAAAACCACAAATTTAAAACTAAAAACACCTACCATTTTTTATTGATTATTCTTATATTTACAGACACCGACAAATAAATAACCGATGTGGGTACTCTTATGCAACTAACTTTAGCAGATGATGTAATATGAATTAGGGGTCGACATTTCAATTAAGTTTCTAGTATGATACGGATTTGGTTTTGGTTAGATTCGAGTTTTCGTAAAATTTGTGTCATTATAAAATTTAATTCAATTTTGTTAGAGATCGGTTTGGTTGTGTCTTACTTAAAATAGTATGGTTAGATAGATGAATGTTTAAGATTGAATGCATAAAGTTAACACAAATGCTAAAAAGCCTATCTACGAGCTCTCATCATGCCAGGGCATTTTGGTTAGTTTAAGCCAAATTGTGAAATCTCTACATAATTACGAAAATGCACTTCTGAACGTAGTGTAGTTAACTCTTGCGACAATTACGTGTGAGCGACCATAAACATGATTATGAAAGTGAGACCAAGAACATGAAACTTTCACGGACACATTTCTGATCATTCATTACTTCTCCTCCTATTTCAATTATTTCTTTTGTTATAACTTATATCTATTATTAACTTAGTGTATGACGGTCATGGGCTTGATTGCACTTAGTGAGACTATTCTGGGCCTAAATATTGTTTCATAACAATTTGGCCCTCACATATTTGATCACAACAAGACCCAACCCATTGGATAACATTTTCTTTTGTAGTCCCGGTTAGATATTTAAATCATTTTGATTCAAATGGTATTCTTTTTTTTTGGACAATTTTTTTTTCAAATGGTATAAGTAATAGAATAGTTTGGTTTGATATTATTCATTCAGTAAAAATATAACCAACAAAACTTTCTCATCAATGTGTTTTGATTCAATTCTCTAAAACTTAGGTACTTGCTAAAATATAGGAAATCTAATTGTTTCAACATTTAGAAAGCCAATTAATTAAGAAAAAAATAAAATACTCTTATAACAAACCTCTTTATGTCTTGATTTTCTTTATAACCGGTCCGGTGTTTTATTTACACAAAACTAGACTAATAGTTTGACCATGCAACATCTCTCATGTAACCTATGCAGTAAGAAAGGATATTATTTGTTCAACATAAGTCAATAGTACCATATATTAGATATCTATCAGTACCATGTAACATAGGTAAAATTTAATATAGTTTTTATGTGAATATGAACCATTGATAATCATATCAAACAGACAAACAGTATAACATTTTTTCAGAATAATACTCTGAATATATTATGGTCTTAGTTACTTAGAAATTGAATAAATAAATATATAGTCTACAATAAAGGGGACAAAAAATAATAAAAATAAATAAATAAAGGGGACAAAAGTGACTTGACTAACAATAGTGCCACATCTTTATATTTACAGTTCCATACATACACAGTTACACACCCACATGAATTTACTATATATATGCATGCATAATATAATGACGATGGCATTACTCCTAAGTTACGTAAGTGGTGACTTGAAAATGGGATTAAAGCAAGAAGTCGATTTTAAACTTTTGATTAAGGGAACAAGCGATGATTAAGAGTCTTGAATCTTAATTAATTAATTATTAGCAAATGAGAGTTGTAGAGAAATACAAGAAAGTGGTGGGGTGTTGAAATGTCACTTTTATAATTGTGTTTATTGAGTTTTAGAGACTTAATCATATATACACACAATATATTCGCATTTTCGAGACTTTTTACTTGTGCTAATGAGGGATCTCCAACTCCCATAGTCCCTTTTTACATATAACATAAAAATTCTTGAGAAAAAAACTTATTCAAAAAAAAATGGTTTTACATTAAACACTGATATGTACTTTACATAGACATATATTCTTGATCAAATAGTGAAAATATTTTTCTCCTATTTAATTTGCTCTTTCTTTCTGCCTTAATCACACGGAAACAGACACTTCCGACAATTGTGTATATAACATTTTGTCTGGGGGCCATGATTATCAAAGAAGACAAGAGACACAACTCACAAGTTGTTCGAAGAAATTGTAACTTCAAAAATAGATTCCATGAAACAAAGATTCACATATTTTCACACATATATAGTAAATTAAACGACCACATTCTAAGAATTTTTAATATATATTACTTAGTGAATAATGATTCAGCCAGCAAAAGAAGATAGCAGTGACTCATTGGAAAAATTTCGTGGGCAAGAACAAGAAGTGGGAACATCTATATTTGGTGTGGACAAATCGTAACTAGAAAAAAAAAATATTTGTTTATATTAGTTTGAGCAGTAGAGTAGTAGTAGTACTAAACACAAGTCAAAGAAATCGGAATCAAGAAAAAGAATGCTAAAGCATTAATTACCCGTTGAAGCGAAATTCATCATTGAGCAGAAAAACAAAACACTTCTGACTTAATACCATATGAACATAGGTTTTAAAAGAAATAATAGTGTAAATAATTATCGAATTGGATTATCAGAATCCATTCGAAAATTATAGTCAACAAACCTAGCTTCTTTTATAATAAAAAATGGCATTGCTCTTATGTGCCCCAAATTAAGTTATAAATGCAACATATAAACTCCCAAAACCTATAAATGTGTACTCATTTAGAAATTAGAATCAGGTTACATCCCTTATTTCGGTACGCCAAAGACTTTCTCGCTTATATATCCGCCTACTTCATCATTTAGGATATATCAACACTTCCAATAACATTTACCAGGATTACTATCATATCTTAGCATACAATCTTTAATTTTTCATGGAAGATTTTTAAAACATTTCCGATCCGATTAAACAAAGAAGCGAGCGAGCCACATTCTGACAATAATTAAGTAGACACTATGATACGACGAAGAATATTAATTTAATATTGAAAGATAGATCAATTTGTAGCAAAACCATGAAGCCAAAATTGCAAGTCACCCACAAGTCGCAAAGATTAGAAACATATATTGATACAGTGATCTATACGTGTACACCATGTGTCAAATGGATATTCGTCTATACTTATTTTTCGTATCGGCGACAAAGTATTTTGTGCGGCAATTCATTATTGAAGCTTTTAAGTTTCTTCTATGTTATGTAAAAAACAAATCTTACCAAAATTAGAGACTCGTATATAATATACTTAATAGGTTTGTTAGGGTTGCCAAAAAAAATGGTTTATCGCAATGGACTAAAGATCTCAATTCTCAAAACTTATCGGATTTTGCCATAGTTGAACCGGACCAAGCCAATTATTTGAGATTCTGAAAAGAGTATTATTATGGGCAAATTCTGAATATTTTATGTAAAATCGGTTTTGTAAAGACTGGATCATATTTTTATTCGTGTTTATTTCACAGCTGATAGCGACAACAATGAAAAATTCATTTTTTTTGTGTGTGTCATCAACTATTAGAGTCGGTGATTTATATACAGTTTTGGTGACAGAATAAGTGCCTACAACTTAAAACTACACTAGTTTTAGTTATCAAGATCCTTAGTACTTAATGTTGAAATTAATACATTTTTTAATAAATAAATACAAAGTATATATTTATTTGAAACTTGAGCAAGTATTTGAGTAAAAAAGGTATGAATCGCACGTGTGATTGCGTACATTCGCACGCATCCTATCCTTTCACATTAGTTCCAAAGTCATTTTCACCAACCAAATGCGACATCTCCAATACTCCTTTCTATGATCCTACTAGCAACAGATTTGACAAAGTAAGACAAATTATATTTCTTAACCTTAATCATTTCTGACCAAAAAAAACCTGAATCATTATTTATTAGAATAATCTTATTTTATCAGAATTCGTAATTCTTTAGCTGACTAACTCCTAATTAAAATGAACCATTCAATATAAAAATATAAACGAACGTATTATGTATAAAGTCAGATACAGAAGATCTTCTTTGAAACTGTTGTAATTTCCCCATCATGACACCTGTATATACATACGTACCTTAAAAAAATTCTGATCTATATGTACTTTTGTATGAACGAGTAATGCATAATTCTTATTTAGATTAGACATTCTTTAATGATAAAATAGTGAAGACGGGTATTATACATATATTAAGTCACTATTAGGGTGATTAATTGTATTTATATACCAAGAAATCTCTAAGTGACAACATTATGAGGGTGATTAGTAGTCCGTACTGTTTTTCATTCTAACCAATCACATAAAAGAATACTAAAAGCGACAAAAAAAACTATTATCAGCTTTTTATACCATTTTATATGTTCGTTATTTATACCGTTTTTAATTATTTATATGTTATCAATTACTTTTTTCATATCGACAAAAGATTTTATAATTTTTTGTGTTACCAATCGAACCATGTATATATATATAACCGTTACTAGTTAAAATGCTTTGCCATAATGCCACTAGAATTTTTAATAAAAGTTACTAAAACAATTTCGAAAATATTAAGATGTAAAGTTATTTTTTCCTGAAACCAATTGTGGGGGAAAGGTGTGAGAAGGTTATATATAGGTGGGTGAGCTTTGGTAAGCTTTTGACATAACTTGCAAGCTGTTGAGATTTTCCATCCTCGATAACTTTATTCTTCCATATCTCTTCCATTTCGCTCTCTATTTCACATCCCCATATAACATAATATACAATCACACATATCATTTCTATATAGTATTTAATGGGGAGACAGCCATGCTGTGACAAGCTAGGGGTGAAGAAAGGGCCGTGGACGGTGGAGGAAGATAAGAAGCTTATAAACTTCATACTAACCAATGGCCATTGTTGCTGGCGTGCTTTGCCGAAGCTGGCCGGTCTCCGTCGCTGTGGAAAGAGCTGCCGCCTCCGGTGGACTAACTATCTCCGGCCTGACTTAAAACGAGGCCTTCTCTCGCATGATGAAGAACAACTTGTCATAGATCTTCATGCTAATCTCGGCAATAAGTAAGCCTAATAATCATATATTAATTCCACATTTTTTTTGAATTCTTACTTAATGATTTGTGTCATATAATATCAACGGAGGCTTAAAATTTTCAAATTTATATTAAAAATTCAAATTTTACGTTGTAACAAAAACTAGAGACTTAAGATAAACATTGGTTTGATCATCATAAAATATAAAGTCAATTGCATGTGATCCAACATGTTTAGTGTATTAATGTGTGTTGTGTAAATTATGCCAAATGGTTCCAAATAAGTTGGTCAAATAAGTAGAATAAGTTTTGATTTGCATTGATTTTTCGTTGAAATCAACTTCAAGCTACTTCAAGACAAAGTAACGTCCTTCTCTTCCAGAGATAATGTTAACTTATTTTGTCAATCTTCTTGTTTTTCTATACCAAGATTGTAACATATATATCCACCAACACTTTATAAAATATTATTTATTCTTGTAATTAATTTGTTATTTAAAACCATTGGTTGTATTATAGGTGGTCTAAGATAGCTTCAAGATTACCTGGAAGAACAGATAACGAAATAAAAAACCATTGGAATACTCATATCAAGAAGAAACTTCTTAAGATGGGAATCGATCCTATGACCCATCAACCCCTAAATCAAGAACCTTCTAATATCGATAATTCCAAAACCATTCCGTCCAATCCAGACGATGTCTCAGTGGAACCAAAGACAACTAACACGAAATACGTGGAGATAAGTGTCACGACAACAGAAGAAGAAAGTAGTAGCACGGTTACTGATCAAAACAGTTCGATGGATAATGAAAATCATCTAATTGACAACATTTATGATGATGATGAATTGTTTAGTTACTTATGGTCCGACGAAACTACTAAAGATGAGGCCTCTTGGAGTGATAGTAACTTTGGTGTTGGTGGAACATTATATGACCACAATATCTCCGGCGCCGATGCAGATTTTCCGATATGGTCACCGGAAAGAATCAATGACGAGAAGATGTTTTTGGATTATTGTCAAGACTTTGGTGTTCATGATTTTGGGTTTTGACTGTTCACCATTGACATATTGGCAACTCTATGGAGATGAACACAAGCATTGAGTTGTCATGTTTATACATACGTGGCATATACATATATATATATATGTACATTATATGTAAACATATACACGCATACAAATCATAAACATGTAAGGATAATAAATCCATGTAAAGCAGTAAGGGTGCACCATGGTTTTCAAGTATTATTAATTAGGGTTTGGTAGGATTTCGTCAAAGTCAAGAATACAGATTGAAGTTTACTTTCTTTGTTTTGTATAAATTATTCACATATTCACAAACCGAGGAATATATATTATGAAAATAAGATGAATGTATGTTTCAGTATTAGGGTCCAACTTTACGTTTAAACAAAACTTAAAAAATTGAGACACTAGTTCTCTCCTGCATATCTTTGTATCCTTATCTTTATGTTATAAAATATTTGTATAATTGTGCTAAACAAATATTAAGAAAATTATTAGTATAAAACTAATAAACATCACATTATTTTGAGTTTTTTGTTAACAAGATTAATTACTCCAAAATATTTAGTTATTGTTATCTTTAGACTTTAATCATGAATTTATATTTAATACTCCTTAATAAATTATTAACACACTTTTTACATAATACCTTGAAATTTCATCATAAGTTACATAATTAATTCTGTAAATTTTAAAAACTCGTTACAGTAATAACTAATAACATTTGACTTTATTCCACAAACAAGACCAGGATACAAAAAAACTGTCGTAGGTTTAGTTCTGTCTTCAACACCGAACCATGTCACTTCTGAATTTGGACGATTCGGAAATCTAAGATTTGCTATCAACGTTTGAATCTTCTAACTTAGAGATGTGTGGCTCCTTTTAATTTTGGTTTTTTTTCATCATTGACCATGTATGATGTATCTATTATTTTCATCTTTATAGAATTGTATATATTGGTTTTCAAAGACACTATGATTTTGATCAATTAAACTTCGTATGAGAATAGTATGTGGTTTGCCAAAAAAGAAGAAATAGTATGTGGAGAGTTTCCAATGTACATCCACATCACAATCCTTTCCTCTGTGGAATTAGTTGTCGCACCACTAACATTAATTTTTGGTAACGAGAACCAATAAAGTTTGTTTAATTTAAACTAAAAGTGAAACCATTTCTCATTGTGGAGATCACACACATAACTTCGAAATCTTTGGCATGGTCTCAAACATTCTAGTGAGTGGTTAATTAGTTCTTTTCAAAATTTTGTGAGTGTTATTTTTGTTGATAATTTAAATGTGCTATATGTATGAGGGAAGTCCGGATGAGATAGTCACAACCTAATTTATTTTTGTGAGTGTTATTTTTGTTAATAATTAGTTTGAAATTGCATTTTTCACATCGTTTTCACAATATATATTTTCACACTCACGAAATTTCAAAAAGAACTAATAAACAACTGGCTAGAATACAGGAGATAAAATTTACTTACTAACCACATAATTCCTTAAAATTAAAATCTATGTATTTTCTACCCTGATGATATCAAACCAGTCAAATAGTATATTAATTATTTGTAGAATCCACTTCAAAGTTTTATCAAATACTTAGGTCAAAACATTTGAAACGAGATGATACGACAAAGTTAAATGTGAATGTAACAAACCCGTCAACACTGGACTTGAATATTATTTGGTCTCCTACATGTTTTGTCAACGAACTAAACGAAGAGATCCTTTGCTTCTTCTTCTTCACACTAAAAATGGCCCTTTAAGTCCACCCATAGATATTTTTCTGTGATTGCTGTGTCTGTCAGATTCACAAATAAATTACATATTCTTCTCTTATATGGTATGGATTGATGTGTCTGACAGACACAATTCGTCTGCATGAGGACAATGTACGCATAAAAACAATGTTGGAAGTGTTATACTTATACGAATCTTTCAATATAAATCTTCTAACTCAGGAAGTGAAAAACGAGAAGAGGGTAGATTACTAACGAAGAGAAAAGAGTTTTGTTCCTGTTAAAGTTCCTCTGCAACGACAACATAAAAGAAAACAAAAGTTCTCCAACATATCTCTTATCTCACGCAATTAAACACAGAAATTGGCAAAGAAAAGCAAGCTTCTTGTTTTGTTTACTGAGGTCCTGCAAATTTGCCCATCATCTTTGCAATCACGGGAGCCACCTTCGGATTCGCCTGATGCTTCGCTAGATTCGCAGGGTTCTTCATCACTGTTATAGCATTCAAACAACATTCAAGACTCGAAAAATATTCAAAAAACATTAATAAACTGCAACTTTAAACTGAGTCATCATACCATCTTGAAGAGCAGCCATGACTTCAGGGTCGCTAAATGCCGTCATTAGCTCAGGATCCTGCTCACAAATATCAAACCAATCTCACAATGTCAATTTAACTTCAAAAACTCTGGATATTGGTAATTCACAAATAGTCGCTCTTACATTCAATATTTTGCTGAAGTCCATACCACCAGGCATACCGCCACCACCAGGCATACCACCGCCTGCACCTGGCATACCGCCACCACCCATTCCAGCAGGCATACCACCGCCCATTCCGGGCATACCACCGCCCATTCCTGCAGGCATACCACCGCCCATTCCTCCTGGGAATCCACCGGGCATACCGCCCATACCACCCATTCCTCCCGGGAATCCGCCGGGCATGCCTCCCATTCCTCCTGGGAATCCACCGGGCATACCTCCTGGGAAACCACCGGGCATACCTCCTGGGAAACCGCCTCCTGATGGTCTGCTAGATGATGACTGTTCTTCTTTCTTAGCTTTATCATAGGCAGCCTACAGAAAAAGAGATATGGATAAGCCCAACATTATATAAACAAAACCCATGTCTATAGCTAAGTGATAAGGTCAATACAAAACTGACTAATGTTATCAAAATATTATTCTGATTGATTTCATGGTCTATGAAGCTACCTGTGCTTCAGCACGGCGACGTAATCTATCCCGTTCAGCCTTTTTGTCCTCTCTTTCCTTACGTAATCTGTCATACTTTCTACGGTGCTCCTCAAGCTTATGTGCATTAGGTTCAACCTACAAATTTCAAAAAAATGTTTGTATAAGAATCACGCTTATGCATTGTTAATGAATCAAAAGTGATTAAACATATAGACAAACACATGCATACCTTTTTGAGAACAGCACTAATTTCCTCATCATAGTCTATCGTAGATGCAAGGTGAAGGTCTTTTGCAGCCTCTGCCCATTCTCCAAGCATGGCACGAGCCATACCTCGTGACTTGTATCCCTTGGCAGAATCAGGGTTAATCTGTGATCATAAACACAAAACGATTGAATATCATCACCATAAAACAAAATTCTCAAGGAAAATTGTAGACCACTGTACCTCCAATGCTGCGTTTGCATCTCGAATAGCAGCGTTTGGCTTCTTCAACTTAATGTAGACACTAGCTGAAACACAAATGTAGACACTTAGGCAAAGAAACCCATCTGATGGAAGTTAAAATAAACAAAATCAACTTGTACTGACCTCTGTTTCCATACATAATAGCTGAAGTCGGGTTCAACGTTATTGCCCGAGTTAAATGCTCAATTGCTTCATCAAAGTTTCCTTCAGAAAGGGCCTCCATGGCTTTGCCCTTAGCTTCTTGAGCAGCTTCACGATTCTCATCAGTCACCTCCACTGATGAATCCCCCATCTGTATCGAAACCAAGAGAGTCAGAAACACACAATCAGACAGAAATTAGTAAAATCAAAAGCTAAGGTTTTGCTTAGTCATCATGGTACCTTCTGAGGAGGATCATTATCAGGCTCAACAGTGTCTCCTTCAAGCTCTACATCAGATTCAACAATCTCATCCTCTTCTTCTTCTTCCTCCACTTTCGGTTTTACTTCTTCAGTTTCATCCATATCATCATCACTCTCTTCCACTACGAAACTCCTCTGTTAAACAGAAACAATCAAATCAAAAACAAACTCTTCTGCAAAACACACAAACGAATTCAATTGAACCAAACAAAAAAATATATACCGGCTTAGTGTCTTTGTCTTCTTCATGGACACCAGTAGGTATCTTAGCACCAAGACTGAAATCATAAAAAATCCCAAAACTCATCAGAAACCACAGAATAGCCTCACAGAGATCAAAGGTACAAGGGTTTATCAATTCCATAATAGATTTCAGCTAGAGATCAGAGCAATACACTTTACACAAACAGAGACTCAAAGATCAATACTTTACTAAACTAAAACATCACAGACACAAATTCTAAGAACCCAAAACCAAAGACAGGAACTTTCATCCACAAGAGAGTAAAGGGTTTATCAATTCCACAACAGATTTTCGCTAGAGATCAGGGCAATACACTTTACACAAACATAGACTCAAAGATCAATACTTTACTAACTCTTAACCACCACAGACACAAACTAAGCATAGAGATTAGATCGAAAGTACCTCTCGAGATAGTCACGGAAGAAGGAGAGTGAAGGAGTAGTGAGAAGGGAAGGGTCAGACTTGCATTGATCGATGAAGACCTTTAGCTCACTAAGCTTCGTTGAATCCATCCTTTTGAGAAAAATCTGCTTCCGATCGGCGAGAGAGAGATAGAAAGAGGAAGAGTGTTGGTTTAGGTCTGAGTGTTAAAAGTCTCGTCTTTTTCGTTTTAAGTCGTGTTTCGATTTCGAGAATTTGGGGAACAAAAGGAAGTGAATAAGGCTTTTGTTCTAGTACCTTCTCATTTCTAAACGGATAAGCATCGCCGGTTTTGGACCGGCTTCGTGCTTTTTTATTTGCGGAAAATCGAATTGAACAAAAACCAAAATGTTGAAATTGGAATAAAATTAGTTTACAAACCGGCTTATTTTGTTGGCGAGTTTTTCCGTGGGCCACTATAAGCCCGTTAATAAGGCCCAATAAAGTTAAAACACCCTAAAATAATGCAGATAAAATGTTATAGACTCAAAAACGTACGTAATTGTTTTGGGTTCACGGATTTTCTTTCAAGGAAAAAGGAAGAAGAAGAAGAAAAAAATTACATAAAATTTGGTATGAATACAAATAACTAAATTAAAACATTACGAAGACGAGACTTGCAAGCAAACCAAACATAGCCATTGATGCAGCAACCGAGTTCGCTCTTCCTCCATTTCCCTCACTCTTGCCATTGTCTTTACCATTGCTACTGCTGCTTCCTCCTTTCTTTTCTTCTCCTCCTTCACCACACAAAACCAAAATCCATTAATTACCATGAACGCACCATTCTTGTTTGAAATTACTATAACATGAAAGAGTTGGTAACGTACCTTTACTAGTACCGTCACAAGAGTATTTGTCGAAAACGCCACATTTAGTTGTGATTGCTTTGGAGTAAGGTCCGGTGATGTTTGAAACGGCGGGGTTTGCTATGTAGTTATCACAAAGACAAGTCACTTGCGTTGAGGTTGCGGATTTTAGATCGGTGCAGCAATCTTCTGTTGGCGTCACACTACCGGTTGCAAAACACTTTTCGAGCAGGTCAGGCATAACCGTGGCACATTCAGGAGTCATCTCTGGAAACATCGTTGACTGTGGCTCAGCTAATAGCGGAGCAATCGCAACCGCTAGAAACACAACCGCTGAAATTTGGTTAGTGTAAGCCATTTGATCGTCTAAAAACGTTGGCAAAAATATGGATTTTTTTTTTGGATTATTATCTCACTTTCTTTTTCGTATGTGACTTCTTAAACACTGCATTAACTTATATAGGAGTCTTGGCATGTAGATTGTTGATTACTATTTATTAAATATGTTTTACATAGTTGACCTAAAAACTTACAGCTTTCTTCCGCCAGTACCCATGTTCTTCGCATTTTGAGAATGAATATTTTATGTGGCATGTTCATGTATATATATGGAAGCCAATTTAAAATAAAACCATTAATACATAAAATGGAATGTTTTGCGAAGAAGTTGTTAAGGACAGAATGTCGAAAATCAATATAAGCTGGACGGCCCTGACAATTCAAAGATATGTGTCATTAATATAATCCAGATCATATCTTTATTAGGATTATAACAAAACTAAATATTCATTGATATGGATTCGACAGTTCATTCATTCTAATCATATATGAAGAAAGGCGAATACTAATACAATTTCAATGCCGTTGACGTGTATATGTATAACTAATGGTCTGTTTCATTAAATGATTAAATCAGTTGTAATTCAAATGTATTTTACTGGACATTTCAGACCTAAGAAGAAAATAGGTATATTTATTCCAAACTCTTTTCGGTGTCAAAATAGGTATATAATGAAATGAAATTTATGGTGGAGCATTTGTGTATAAGACGTGAGAATCACATTGTTGAATTGAACCTTTATTTAGGGAACAAAATCGTTCACCTATGTTACCTTTCTCTCTTCATGTCTTGCACCTTATTGGATCCAAGTGAACAAAATATATACTGATTAATTAATGGGGCCAATATTTCGGAATTTCACAAAAGCCCATATTTTAACAAAGCAAACCATGAAATTCCGAGATCTATTCGGTTTATAAAATCTTTTGTTAGAGATATCTCCTCACTCAAATAATTATTTGTTGATAAGAGAACTCTCTCTATATATCTCAAATATTGTCGTTTTCATGGAGAAGAACCAAAACCCTAATACCTGGTCGGATCTTCCTCTAGATCTCTTGAACTTAGTTTTCAAACGCCTCAGCTTTGCTAATTTTCGACAAGCCAAATCGGTGTGTTCGTCTTGGTACTCTGCTTCGAAACAATCCGTGCCCAAAAATCAGATCCCTTGGCTGATGCTCTTCCCCAAAGACAAAAACAACAACAAAAACAGTTCATGCACGATTTTTTTCAATCCCGAGGACAAAGACCAACTTTACCAAACGCAAGATCTTGGTGTTGAATTTGCAAAGAGTGTTTGTCTAGCAACCTATGGAAGTTGGCTCCTGATGCAAGATTCAAAGTATAATCTATACATTTTGAATCCATTCACCTACGAGAAGATCGGTCTTCCCGCTATTGAATCACAACAAGTTGGCATGGTAAAGGTTGACCAAACCATAGATGATGATTTTCTAACTTTCGACGATCACAACCACGTTAAGTTATTCAAAGGTAATAATACCGTACGTACCCCTGTGTTTTGGATTGACGAGAAAACCAAAGAGTACATAGCTCTGTGGGGGCTTGGATATTGGTGTGTGGTTTATGCCAAGAACGGAGATAAGTTGTGGAATCAAATTCCAGAAATTATTTTAGATTCTCTTGACATGGTTTACAAGGATCACAAGCTTTACTCATTTAGCTACAGAAATCTTTTCACAATCCTAGATTTTTCTGGAGAGATTCCTCGAAAAGCCTTTCAATGTTTTATGCATGTCTATAGATCTGAGTGGTTAAGTCCTCGTAGTCGTCAATTAAGTAATTCATGGTGCGTTGCTGAGACAAAACTTGTAGTCACAGTAACCGGAGATGTCCTCTTGGTTGAAAGAATGTTAAGACATTGGTCTAGAATCCAGTCATTCAACGTCTACAAGTTTTATTCGTCAGGGACATTTCTTGATAAATATGAACTTGCTGATTCTTTGGGCGACGAGGCAATGCTTTTGGATCTAGGCATCACCGTGCTCGCCAATGAAGTTGAGGGACTCCATAGAAATACTATATATTTCAGTGATAGCCATGACACGACCACAAAAGATCTCTTTCTGTTCAATTACGAGACACGGGAGATGGAGCCACTGCACAAATTTGATTTCGATTGTTCGTTACTTGAACTCTCTGCTCGATGGTTCTTACCAAGCTTTTCGCATACATGATGATTTCAACTTGCTTCTTCAATTTCTTGCTGTTAGCTAATGAATAATGATGATGCGTTTTTTTTTTTTCCTTGTTTATGAAACAATTCTTGTTTTTTCTTAAGAACATTTGTGAATGGTCAAATTACAACTTCATCGCAAACCAAAATATATTTCAGCTTGCTTCTTCAGTATGTTGTTTTTGCTAGTATAGTTATCTACTAATAAAATATCTCACTGCCTTTGACCTGAATGTATGTACTTTGGTATGTTTCATTAAATCCACTGTAATTCAAATTAAATGTATATAACTGGACATCTTAATTAGACCTACTAAAAATTGATAAGAATATTGAAACCCTTGTAGTAACAAATATGTTTAAATGATCTGCATCTGCGTACGGCTTACCATAATATATATTGAAATGAAATTTCGGGTGGGGCATTTGTATGAAGACGTGATAATCACATTAACCAATGCAAACCTAAAAAATAATCTATACACATCTGTCAAATTACGCAGACCAGGTTTTAATACCAACATTGACGAAGCGGAATTATTAAAGTTAAGGTTTGTTGATTCGATAAATGTTCGAGTAGTCAGATTTGAAAACAAACAAAAATGATGAGAAGAACAATTACACAGAATTTTGTAGAGTTGAATTAAAAGAACAGACTTGCAACCACACCAAAAAGGCCCATTGATGCAACAATCTTTTTCGTTGCTCCTCCATTAGAGTTGCCTGCTTTGCCACACAAAACCGAAATCAATTAGATACCATAAATAAGTCTTGTTTAAAACTGCACTAGTTAGCTAATTATCTTTGACAAAAGATTGCACTAATTAATATGGTACGGTAAGATACTGTACTATTTTTTAAGATATTTGCAAAACCGCGGAATATATTAATGGATTTTTAATTTAATTTACTTTTTATGGATCTTGTATAACAGCGATGATGATCATGTCATAATTAGTGTAAACAATAGTAAAAGTAGGTGCAACTACATAACAACATGCAAAAATCAATCACAAGATTAAAACTATAACTTCTGATAAACCACAAAAGATCCAAAAGGAAAACCAAAGAAAAAGTACCGTCGCATGCGTATTTGTCAAGAACGCCACATGCCTTGTTGACTTGGTTGGTGTTGGTGTAAAGAGGATCTGGATGTGCAATGACATTGTTGCAGAGACAAGTCACCTCTCTCTTGCTTGCCGTTTTGAGATCCTTGCAGCATTCTTTTGATGGAAACGCATTTAACGTTGCGTAGCAATTTTGGACGATTCCAGGGATTGATAACGGGCACATTGTACGTCTGTCTCTACCCGATGTACCCGATGTATCCGATGTATCCGACGGTCGTGGTGGTTTTTTTGTCTCTGTCCACTGAGGAGCGATCACAACCGCTAGAAACAGCACCGCTGTAACCGCAACCGCCATTATGTTGTAAGCCATATATGATTAGTATCTGACTCCGACAAACCCAAAAATAGTAGGGTTTTAGTTTGAATGACTATTAGCCCACTTATTTTTTTTTCTTCCCTATGTGACTTATCAAAAATCAAAAGTACATTATCATATATATTGAAGTACTTGGACGTACATTATTGATACTATTAATAAAAAAAAAAAGCAAATAATTTTTGTCACAAGTGAATGGTCTGTGTCCATTACCTCACCATTCATTTTGACGCATTCAGAATAAAATTCCAGCCAGCAAAAATACTGAGTCAAGCATGGTTTGACCTTGAACCCACTAGTACATATTCAACCTTATGTACGGCTAGTGGAAGCATTTTGCCCTGTAGGTCTTCGCTAGCTAGTAGTAGAAGGGGTCTCTCATACGATTGACAAATGATACAAAACTGCTAAATTACTAATGTATTTTGAATTGATCAAGTACTCTTATTTATTTTTCTCTTTATTTAATTTGAGTTGATCAAGTAGTTTCTAAGAGATATATAAATCTATGTTTAATAACATATATTACTTTGTGAGGGTGCACAAAATATTAACACTAAAAAATTATATCTAATTTTTTTTTTTTAATTTGTATATTTGTTATATGATAAATTCATGACTGGTATGTCACCTATTTTTATTTTTTTTGTATATTTGTTAAAAACATTCCTGACCGGTATGTTAGCTAATTAACAAAATAATCGAATTAAAGAATAGTTGTTAGTGGAACGAACTAAACTAGATTTTTTTAAGAAAAATAATTGTAAAACGCCGGAAAGCCAGCTAGTTTGATTAGATTATCACCATTTTCTTTTCTTTAATTTATATTTTTAACACACTAGTGGTAAATAGCAAAATCACATTCCAAAACATGAAAACATGATGAATATTTTGAATGGTACAAAACAGCGGAATCATGTTATCAAAACATGAAAACTGAAAACGTAAACAAGTGGTATATACTATGTATATCATTCATATATGATTACATTGTCTGAACAATTCCTTTTATACCATAATTCTTATATATATATCGGGGATATCTTAGAATTACATAGAATTTGGAAGGCCAAATTGAAATAAATTAAAAGAACAGACTTGCAACCAAACCAAGTAGAACCATTGATGCAGCAATCTTGTTCGTTGATCCTCCGCTGGCGTCTCCTCCTTTACCACACACAAAACCAAAATCAATTAATCACCATAATAATACAACAACTTTTGTTTCATGTTGCATTAAGAATCTACAAAACCTATGGATTTACAATCTCATCTTACTTTTATCCCCTATTCTAATATATTTTTTAATTAACATTCAACATATTTCGTCTATACATTTTTCAAATTTGGCACATTCAACATATTTATGAATTAAATGCATTATTTAATACACTAACATGCATTTTTATGAAACTTTTTTAAAAAATTATGTCGGAATCAGTAACGGTACTATATCTCTAATTTTTTGTTCTATTGAAAACATAATGTAGTTTGAACAAAATACTAAGGGACAAGCCATGAAAATGTTTAAAAGATACCTTTACATGCGAATTTGTCGGCAACACCACAGGCGCTGTTGACCAGGTCGTAGCGAGCTTGCGAGATATTGCCATTGGAAGGATGTGCAATGAAATTGTCACAGAGACAATTCACTTGTATCGTGCTCGACGATTTGAGATCATTGCAGCACTCTTCAGATGGCGTCAAATCCAAGTTAAAGTAGCAAAGTTGGACGATGTTTGGGAGATCCGCCAACGCGCACACAGGATTAAACTTTGGCATTGGTGGCATTGACTGTGCATCCACGATCGTAACCGCCAGAAACAGCATCATTGTCGCAACCGCGGCTGATATCGTAACTTTGTTTGTGTAAGCCATGATCGCCAGCAAAAACAGAGGTTTAATATTTTCTTATATATTTTTGAACGACCAGTGGTTCGCTCTTATTTAATTTTGTATGTGACTTCTCCAAAATACATTATCATTTATATAGAGTCTTGGTATGTACCGTGTTGGTATAACTAATCAAAATAATAACCTAGTCGCATTGACTTTGCTTCACAATGTTGACCAAATGTGTACGACTTTCTATATGGCATTTGATTTGTTCTGAGAATATATATCTACAAGAAAACAAACTTAATTTCGGGGGAGGCATTTGTGTATATGACGTGAGGACCTCTTTTTGTAACACCGATGCAAAACAAGCATCAAATGGCCATTTTATTTTATTGTAACAATAGAAATTCTGAATTCTTTTTTGCCTATATTTTAGTCCATTCGAATTTAACATATGTTCGTTAGTTCGTTAGCATCCACATTGATAACAATGACGTGCATAGTGATTCAGACGTTGTTTAATTATGAGAGGCGCAATGCTAGTGGGTTTTAAATTTTGGAAGATTTATAAGCAAGAGAGGTGGAAATCATGGTTTTGCCTAAACTTTTGAGTGCTCGAGACGTTTTAGAACATATTGCACATTTTTATAATTCATATCATAAATTTTAAATTATATAATAATACATAACTGCGAAATGGCGAAGAAAATGAATACAAGAAAAAGGAAGAAAAAAAAATCATGTCGTACTCATTAAATTTTGGTCTCTGAAACTAAAAGAAGAAAACTCTAAAATGCAACATGATCATTTTTAATGAAAAAAGCCCTAAGTCTAAATATTTAATTTAGTCATAACTTGACATTAATTCACACAATTAATAGAGTTGTGTCACATCTTTCTTGACTTTCTCAGAATCATTCAGTTTTTCAAAGTTGTTTGGGTTCCTTAATGCTCTGTAAAAGCTTTCAGGAAAGTTTCAATGACAAGGTACAATTTTGTATTAGTTTGATTACAAATTGAATTTAGTCACGGCTTTGATAAGTTATCACCATTAAGAAATATAGTTATATCAGCTTCGTTCTTGACTTTCGTAGAATCATCCAATGTCGTCAAAATTGCATACTAGGTATCATTGCTTTGTAAAAGCTTTGCTGAAAGTTTCAATGGAAAAAAAAAAAAAGTTTCAATGGCAAGGTACAAAGTTTTGTATTAAAATGATTAAGAACCAAAGAAAGAAAGAAGTCAGATGCAAGGAAAAAAAAAGATTCATGCGTAAGAGCAAATTGCGTTTTATCATTTTTTTTTTTTTAAAACAAAATTTAAAAATAACAAATCGCTAGAGAGAGGGGTCGAACCTCTGACCTTGTGGTTAACAGCCACACGCTCTAACCAACTGAGCTACTCCAGCTAATTGTTAATATTACCGATAAACTAACCAAGAAATGACCCGAAATTAGATCTTGGTCTATTTGAGTAACTGTTTTATATTATAACTGTTTTGTATTTATTTGTTCTGACTCCGATTAATCCCACATGATAAATAAATCATAACTAACCCCATAACCCATGTCACAAACAAATAAAACAAATCCTTGGATTCGATTTCTCATGTTGTTGCTTGACAACTATTAACTTAAGATATGATTATTCAAATACAAACGGATAACACAGTAAAAGAAACGTGTTTGTTTTAGCGTTTACAAGGGGATAAAATGAAAGTTCACATAGAATAGGTCGGTCCAAAATTGAAATTAAAACATAACAAAAAGCAGAATCGCAACCAAACCAAAAGCACTCATAGATGTAGCAACCTTGTTCTTTCCTCCTACACTGGTATTGGTAATGCTGTTGTCGCAGGTAGTAGTACTGTTTCTCCCTCCCTTTGCTTCTCCTTCATTACAAAACAAAAACCAAAATATATTATAAGTTACCATATATGCATGATTAAATCACAAGACAGAAAAGAAAAGGTTGCGTTACCTCTATTCTTAGCAGCCTGGCACATGTATTTGTGAGAAACGTCACACTTCTTCAAAACTCCAGCGGAGAAAGTTCTCGAAAGGTCAGAGAAACTGAGACTTTCGAGGAAGTTGTCACAAAGACAATCAACCTGCGTCATAGTCGCATTTTTGAGATCGTTGCAGCAGTCTTCCGTAGGTTTTAGTCTATCGTGGGTGAAACATTCTTCCAGAATGTCAGGGATCATCATCACACATAAACGATCCAATTTTGGATACGTTTGTGCCTCTGTCCACCGCGGATTCATCACAACCGCGAGAAACACCACCGCTGCTCCAACCGCAACCGCTACTTTGTTTGTGTAAGCCATGATCTCAACTTCTGCATATAGGATTCTTCGGGATGTACGGTATTAATAGAGAGTACAGAAACTTAAAAATCTCCCACTATGATTTAAGAAAAAATTCCTATGATTTATATTTTAGAATTTTAGTATCCTAATTATTTCTTTAATGAATATTTAGCATTAGGATGATAGGGTATCAGAAACTATGTTTAAAACATCATAGTATTTAATAATCATATGTCACTTATGTCATAATAATGCCATAACTATGTCATGAGAAGAATACGTCAGTAACAACGTGATGCAGCGTAAAAAGTTTATGAACAAGTACAACGTGCGGCCTGCGGAGCATTTGTGTCTAAAACGTGAGGCCACACCTACAGAACCTGTTTATAACCGATCTATCCACACAAATACAAAGCCGGTACTAGCTCAAATAAACTAATAAACCAATCGAACCAAAACAAATTAGATCGGTTTAATCTGATTTCACGTTGACCATTCCAAAGAACTCATATCATTCTTTATAGAATATTTCCATTTTCATATGAATAAAACAACTTGCTTAGATTTTAAAACAATTTCGGTTTACCTGAATAAATTGACCGTACAGATGTTTCCTCCGTACGGCTGTTTTGTTGCTTTGTTGAAGAGGTCGACACTCTTGTTGGGTAGCTGGGCTTCGAATTTGCATTTCTGTTGGGCTTAAAATATCTTTGTATGAACCCAACCATGATTCGTTTGTTGCTTACTCAAAAGTAAAAACCAGCAGCATCCGAGAATACGATATGGAGCACCATTTTATTCTGAACTTCGATCAATTTCACATGTTAATAACTTTAAAATGATTCCGAGATAAGTTTATAACTAAACCCCCCCATGTTGCAAAGAAAATCTTGACCTACTTATGTTGGTATGCAATATTTGATACGTGATAGATATTAGACATCAAACCATTTATACCAAAATCACTTTTTGTGTCTAATAATAAAACAAAGAAGACATAAAAAATAAAAATTATCTCAAATATGTAAGGTCTTTGCATCATTGCATGATGATATATAAAATAAATAAATTGATGAAATAAATGTTCTCTCATTACAAATCTGTGTTTGAATAACATAGAAAATGTATGGGTAATGTGTATAACTTATAAAACTGATATTCACACAAACTATAGGAAATTTCTCATTTTTCTAATTTGACATTTGCTCTCTTTTTTTTATGGAAAAAAAAAGCTAAAACTTAAATTATATATATTTAAAAATGAGAGTGAAATTAGAGAATCTTAAAAGTGCTCTTTCGTCGGCAGTGGTCCCATGCAGCGATCCTCATCTGAACCTTCTCAAAATCCGAAACCCGACAAGGTATCATAATCCGACCCGGTTGTTCAAACCCGTAAACCCGCTCTGCCTGTTCCAACAACTCTCCGAACAGAGGATGGTTAAAATAAATCACCGGGACCACCACACGTCGCGTATCCTCACCGGATTCACCGACATGAACCACTAAATGCCCTCTTGGAACTGTCGGCGTCTTCGGTTCGTTACCAAGCCGGGTCTGACCCGGTTTCATTCCTCCGCACAGTCTATTAGCTCCACGACGGAGACACCGCCGTGCTAAAGAGTAGATTTTTGTAACCGGGTTGAGAATTCCGGTCAGGCATTGGCGTTTCCCGGTTTGGTTTCTTCTACTTCGGATTATCCATTTGAAGATCTTGACGAATCTGTGTCCGATCTTAAAACCTCGGAGCCTCTTCATAGTTGTTTAGGTTCCAAGAAAACAGAGACCCAGAAAACAAAATGAAACCTTTTGGAGAAATTATGAAACGGGTTTGTCTGAAATTACGTTTTCAAAAATATGTCTCTCTCTCTGTGTTTTGTGTTACAGTTCAAGATGAAGAAGAAGAGTACTGATTTGAATTTGATGCTGAGAATAGAACAAAGCAACCTCTTTTTATAGCCTCTGAGGTGTGACCGTTGAATGTGTGTGTTCGTGCGTGTATACATGTGCATGATGTATAGTTCTCCAAATTTAACATGTCACTAATACAAAAATATTTTTTGTTTTTTTACTCTCTCTTTCTTTTAAGTTCATTTTCGTTTTTAGAAATATTTTATTGATTATCCAGCATTAGGCTTTTACCTTTTAAAAAAAAAGAAAACGTTTTTACTTCTTCGTATGATCACGAGATATTTGTGTTTCGATTCTTCGATTGATGTTTTATGCCACGAGGCTACGTTGTGTCAAGACCAAACTCTTTATTCAAGAATATTTGTCAAATCGTTGAAAACAAATATAACATGTTATTCCCGATTTTATCACAGTTTGAGAACAAAAATTTGACATTCCGATGTTGAAAAAACATAAGGGAGATGTTCTGAATCGAGAGTCTATAGACCGGTGCTGGTTAGTACTCAACCAAGCTTAATAAATTAACTTTAAGTTTTTAGTGACCGGACCTTTTCGTGTGGGTTCTTTCATTGTTGAATAGTCAAACTCAATTAATGAGCAAAACGTTTGAACAAAATCAATCTCAACTATGTACATTCGTACGGTAATATGCAATTTAAGAGTTGACCTACAAGTTTCGTTGTAGTATTTTCTTTTCTTTTTCTCTGTCACAAGTTCGTTGTAATTTAAAATGCAAACTTGAGATAGGTCGACGAAAACTCTTTGGTTTTCCGATCGAAAGTACTTGACATGTCATATATATGTGTGTTCATTATTCCTTAACATGACAAAATAAAAACAGTAGCTACACTCAAACTTTTCTGATCGTTATGAGTAAAAAATATGCTTCTTGTTGTAGTTGCATCTAAAAGATCCGATTGTCGTGTATTGTTATTAACAAATACTCATTTCATCATTTTTATGTGCAATATGTCGTTTAGTGTACATGCACATATGGGTGTGTCTATCAGTCTATGTATATGGACTAATTAAGTCTTAGTCCAAATTTAAAAATATGTGTTTTGATAAGAGATGTCGATCTATAATATATAGAAGATAAAAGATAACACAAAGGGCCATGTTTAAAGATATAGCTTAGATATGGAGATCAAATGAAAACTTTTCACAATATTATGAGAATTTATTTTTAAAAATAATCGGATAATGAGGATGACAAAAGCCAAGCATGTGTGTTGGAGAGACATGGAGTGAGGATTTGGTCGGCAGTCGGCACGGCGCCTGCGATCTGCGTAACATGTTTCGGTTCACAGAAAGTGCCTTCTTCTTTCTTTTTTCCTTTTCTTGTTTTCTCTTCATATATTATAATATTTATTTCATTCATATGAATAAGACATATTTTTATTACGTGTCTGAGATTTTTTTGGCCGGAATTCCACTAGTTACAGAATTTTTAAGTGATTTAATATTGTTCAGGAATTATGTTTTAAAATTGTAAATTATAATTTATAAATTTAACAGAAAGTCATAAACATATTTACCACCTTTTTTAGAAGAAACAATTAATTACAAAATTATTTAGAAGAAAACTGTATCTGTTTGGCAAAAAGAAAAAATGGAAAGAAAGAAATTGGGAGGCTTTATCGATGGGAAGAATTGAAAGTAACAAATTTATGTACTTTTGTGTACCTAATTTTGAAGAATTTGGTACAATACATCCGTCATGGATGTCTCTTATACTTTTGTAAAATATTTATGACAATGTCATATAGCTAACGTGCACAATCTAGTTTTTATTTGGATAAATCATAGTTGAGTTGTTGCATACTTGATACTTACAGTTGAAAAACCTCTTAAATTATGAACTAATGCCTGCGAGTAGTTTTGAAAGAAAAAAATCTAAACTCAATGATTATTGTAAGAAATTTACATGAATAAGTGTATTGGTTTTGACTATCTTTCTAACGTAACTTACTCAGTAGTCTTAAATTCTTAATCCAAGAAACTGATACATTATGGATCATATATATGAATAATGGACAACAGCAAAAATCCAACCCAAATTAGCATTCTATCCACCAACAAAGGAATAAAGATCTTGGGATATAACCAAATAATCCAGGAGGAATATTTAGATAACTAGTTCGAAAAAGCTTCACATGATAGTTAATAATTATATGTCTTCACTAGCTATGATAACTCAATAATAAAGATGTTACTTTTGATGATAAGATGGACTTCTTAACTAAAACATGACTTTATTATTTGTAATTCATATATATATAGCGTCAGCTAATTATTCCTCTTAATAACTAATACTCCTACTAATTAGACCACATGAATCCTCCGGACCCGACCGAAAAAGGAATCGAATATCTAGAGGGGACATTGCAAGGAAAAACTAATAACAGCAGTTCTATAAAAAAACATTGAGGTTGTTTTGTAAAAACTTATCTTATTTTAATGATGGAAAAAGATTTTCAAAATATCTAGTGATGTTAATTAACTTTCAAATGTAAAACCAATACATGCAATCGTTTCAATATTTAGCTAAACATTTGTGTATGCAACGAATTTTCAAAGACTATATCTGATATCGCCTTCGAAATCCAATATTAGATACTGCATTTAAAAAAATTCGAGATGTGACAATATCAAAGAAACGCTTGTGAAAATGCATCATCTAGACGAGAAGTCACTATTTTGTGTCCAAACATATATTCATCAAGCCGTTACAGATTCAACCAAAGAGTGTACTTAAGAGGATATAAATAGTTGCGATGGTGTTGTGCCGTGTGGTTTGATCGGAATCTTCGTTTCTATGTCTAGGGATTGAGCCAAGGTCAAACGACCCGAATAAGAATGACAATGTGGCAGTCAACACTGTAACAGTTGAACTAAATGCACAAACAAAATACAAACAGCGAGAGACTAAGGTAAGTAAAACGTCAGATATGTTTGGGGACAAGAAGACAATCTGATCAATTAAAAATAAAAAATGAGATGCGATTTTTATGAAATTTTATTAACTTTGTTGGTAATCCACCAATCACGGATCGGATCTCAATATTTTGCTGCTAAATCTATAACCATGTTCTTATCCTTTTGATCTTTTGTGAAAAGAATTTTATAACCAATAGAATCCAACACCAAAGTAGTTAAGAATTCTTCATCAAATAGTATTCGTATAGTAAGATTCACTTACGAAAGAAAAAAAAGATTAACTTATGTAATCATATATTTATTTTAGTGATCTTGCTTTGTCCAAAATAAAAAAATAAAAAAAAATATTGATCTTGGCATCTTGCAATATATGTATGGTCGAACTATTCACTTACTTGATTTCAGGAAATGAACAAATGAAAATATTTCTTTGCCAACTAAATGCGAATAATGATTATTAGAATAAACTTTTATCATGGCTACATAAATACAGTAGGTTAGTTCTAGTCTAGCATATCGGTTTCTCAATATGCACCACTATTTTTTCATAAATTATTATAAGTGAAGTTTATGTGTTGGAATTATTAGAAAATACGAATCTCAAGATCTTCTTGTAGATTTGGGTGCCTCTGCCTGGTTATGTTACGGATTAAACTTCTTTAAGTCTCTTCTTATTACTTTGGTTTGATGCTAATAAAGTGTGGTTAGGAGTATCTTTGATAATGTTTTTGGTGATGGTTCTGTTTTCTTATAGCTTTTGAGGGAGAGTAAACAAATTCTAATGGCACTAAGTACAAAAATACTTGGGAAATGGTCCTTTTGTTTTTGTCAAATTCTCAATCACCTGGACTTGATGAGATTGTTCTGCATTTGAATTAACATTGCAATAAGGGTACTCCGTTTTCAGTTCAAAATTTTCAGTTTTTATGAACTTCTAAGTGGATAAACTATAGAAACAGAATAAAAAACCAAGTACCGTTTGATTCCTATTCGAATTTGTGTTTTTGTGAATCTTGCATTCTTGTTATTGAATATGTTAAATCAGAATGGGTATTTAATCACGTACCCTAAGTTCGACCCGTATATGCATTATGTGGCCCAAGAAGAACCCAATTAGACCTGTAAATAGCCTCTTTTTGTCAAAGAGCTAGGATCAAGAGTCTAAATATAAAATAGAAAAGGGTAACCATCATAGTTTGAAGTCATCTTAAACGTGTCGTACAATACAATATAGCTTACAAGAGAAACTCATTGAAACAATTTGATTAATCCTTTTGAAACGCTTAAATGGCTTCGGCTAACCATACGGGCAACTTAAAATCTTCAACAAATATTTTAAAAACAAATAAAGATTTGACAATAACGTCGGCGTCGACCAACTAATTAAGTATAGTACTAAAAATAAACGTGGGAGTTAAATTAAATTAATTGGGTGTTATGTGTACAACTGATAGAGACATATATCAACCATTTTGAAATCACCAGATATTCATTCGATTTATAATATTAAATATGGCCTGGCCAACTGCTCATATATTATAACTTGTTATATACACGAAATAGTTTCGAGGATTTGTTTAATCTATATAGTGCTTACGTCTTTCCATTTCTTTAACGAGCAATATGTTTCATTAACTTATTGTTAGAAATTATGTTCACATGAAATAATACTATCTTATAATCGGTAAGTTATAAGAGCAATTTAAGTAGTCCGAAATTTCATGGTGACTTTTCACATTGTTTTGAGAAGATATAACGCGTGCTCGCTACATGTAGGACCAAAACTTACTTTAGTTTATTAACTATATGTATAATTATTGTAGTGGACTTTTAATTAGACGTTAGATAATTGTTAATCATATTCTATAATCTATAGTAAGCAACTAAACTTTCTAAAAGACTATAAATCCAAGCCCTCACCTCCAAAACTAATTACTCAACATTTCTCTCCAAACACAAAATAAAAAAAAATTGATTCAAAAGCTTAATTAGCAGTTTTAAAACATGGCTTCAAAGAACACTACAGCTTTCTTCCTCACCATCAACCTCATCTTATTTGGCTTCACCGTGGCCCAACCTCCGACATGTCCAAGGGACATCGAAGCTTGTAGCAACGTGTTTGGCCTGGGCAGGATTCTCAACTATCAAACAGTGAGGCCATGTTGCACTCTCGTGGATGGGCTTGACGCCTATGTGGCATCTGTCTGCATCTGCGATTCCATTAAAATATATGGCATCAGTTATCCATTCACTGTGGGACTTGTTCAAGTTCTTAGCCTTTGCGGAGCGGACTATCCCCCACCTGGTTTCAGATGCAGAGAGAACGAAATTTCCGTATTATCATATAATAATGGTGCAAGTATGGCTCTCTAATATATGTGTAGCATGATCGTAGTTGTTGCTGAAATATAATAAAGTGAAAACATTCGTACTATTACAACAATTGCTACAACAACTGCTCCAACTCATAATCTGGTTTCATGCTTATCGCTTTGGTTTGGAAATTTCCAATAGTTGGGCCTATTTCTAAAAAGCAGTGCTCCCTATAAGGAAAGTAATGTGTCTCTATGTAACACTCTTAGTTTCAGATGACATAGTAAAATACTCTTTACCTTGTGTTTGTTCTATTTTTGTTATTTCAAGAGGTTTTCAATGCTATTAGGTCAGCTTGAAACCGAATGGACTATATAGTTCTGTCTTTTCTATTGTGCTAGGTTATGAGGCCCTTAGCCCATTTACATATTGTTAATGTTGTATAGATCAATTAGGTCTAAGCTATCTTGTATATAAAGGTATTGTCTTCTACCGTAATCAATAAGAGTCTTCTTTCACAACTTCTATAGATTCTTGACATGGTATCAAGAGCCTAAACCTAACTACTAAAGGGTTTTGTGTTCGATCTTACAATCTCTGCTTCAGCTATAGGAGATTGTCTTCTCTGTTCTTAATCTAAAAAGAAAAAAAGAAAAACCTTCACCAAAACTTCTTTTCACCATGAGTACCGAACTAGCACTGCTGCACAAGCTCGTGTTGAAACAAGACGTACTATTTCTCCAAATAAACATTCCTAATGTTTTCACATGTTTGTAGTTGTGTTCTTCAAGTTAACCTTTCGTATGTTGTGATTAAAAAAAAAAAAAAAAAAA
>Ga0041059_1000489_pt1 | contig 29880 bp, 32 predicted proteins | sample AraColnosormetaG_FD_56232 | JGI IMG/M metagenome (GOLD analysis project Ga0041059, IMG submission 56232) | Arabidopsis roots microbial communities from North Carolina, USA - Col MF nosort | ecosystem: Host-associated > Plants > Roots > Unclassified | place: USA: North Carolina | collected...
TATATATATATATATATATATATATTATTTTTTGAGATCACATTATTACATAGTAGACCACTATTATTTCAATTATTTGTTTGCATTTACGCGAGCATTTATAACATGAAAACTCAAAGGAAATTGTTCCATGAGATATCATCAAAAACACTCGTTAATAACATAAAACTCTTGAAATTCAACGAACAGCCAGACACAACAACAGACCAACCATATTAACAAGAAAAATAGACAAATCATCGTCCAAATGCAAAAGTAATTTGTCTCAGCTGGCCAGCCAACATATAGATTGTAGAGAGAGACAACAAAGTAAGAAGAGAGAAGATGGGTCTCGAACTTTTTTTGGTAGGCTAATAATCTTTTAATTAGGCCCAGCCCAGTCTAGAAGTTTCAAATCCTTAAAAAATATTCGGAAAACCCCAAATCTTTGGTGCTTGCTTGAGTGTCGCGCTTATTTATTCCTGCATGCTCAATCTGTCCGGAGTCCGTCAGGTGCTTTAGGTTTTTCTCTCTGTCTTCTCCGATTCTAAGAGACGTGGGGGAAATGAGCCAATTAGAGGTACCAGATTCCATGAATGAGTTTAGATGATCCATAGTGGATACGAATGCAATGAGATCTTGTATGATCTCTTCGCCTTCGTATCCGATATCGGATCACCTAAAGACATCCCCATTGTCTTATTTTCCGCCGTCACTGCCACTCCAGCTTTGTAACGTCTCTTGGCATTAGAAGAAGAATCGAACTTTTGTCCTTAAATCTTAATAAAAGGTTTCATTAATGTACTTATCGAGCGTGAGCCTTTTTGTGCGTATCTAGTCATGTTTAAACAGTTTGAGGCTTGAACATTTCGTTTATGGATTTTACTCAATCCTGTGGAAACAAAGCAAGAACAAAATTGTTTTAAGGCCTGTGTGAATAATAACAATTCTTCTTAGTTATCCAAACCTAAAACCAAGAACAGAAAAAGCTAAAACCATTACTTTCTTCAGTGATGAACATACTTAAGATTGTTTGTTTGCGTTTAGGTAGGCGTTTGCGTTTTCATCTTGTAATGTTTTCTAATCATTGTAACATGAAAACACAAACGCATACATAATTGCAGACAAAGTTGTTCCATCACATTACAAAAGACACCGTTAACATATAACTCTTAATACACAACAAAAGTCAGAGAAGAATCTACAGAGTATGAACAGCTGATTCGATTTCGCCGTCCATTGAATCAGCCGTTTCTCTGAACGATTGGCTATGAAGATGCCTGGTAAAACTAGTGGTCGTGTCCAAGAAATATAGAATCGAGGACATCATACAACAGCACACAAACATCGGGATTGGCCCGAAGGTCCATAAGAAGAGAGGGAAGGAGAAGTAGAAAGCCCGTAATCCGAGAGACCAGAAGTAGCTAGCTCGGTTCAGGTTTCTAGACACGTACTCGCAGTGCTCTCTTTTCCCTCTTGAGACAGGCACTGTGACTAGGAAACTTACGTGAGCGTAATACCTGATTGACTGGATGTTGCAGAGAAAGGCCATGAGGAAACAGATCAGGATTGCAAAGTTCTTGAATGACGCTAAGCGAGGGCTTTTGCTCCCGTATATGAGATTTGTTGCCGTGGATTTTGAAGATGACGAGTTGCTTACAAAGACGCCGATGATGGAACATAAAGTGATTGCTGTTGTGGCTAAAAGGGTTGATGCCATTATGTTGTTCCGGATTGTCTGAACAGCCAAGGTACCATTTTTCAGTGGTTCCTGGAAATAACAATAGATAAACTTATATCATCTACTGCAAAAGAACCAATACTGAGAGCCAAGACCACCGATAATTCGGATCTTAACGGACAGACACACGACTGTGTTCTTGTTTCTCATGTCTATGACTCTGTTCCTATCCAATGAACCTCATTAACTAGCTCCAAGATTCTAGCTGAAATATGCGTAGAGTTGTGAACTATAGGGATCTGTGATGCATATCCTCCATGAACAAGAAGAGTTCTTGAAAAATGTCAAGCTTCCAAGGAAGATAGCCAACCGTCTATTATAACATTGATTCTACTAATGAAGATTCACATCTAACATCACTTGACAGCTCCAAGACTTTGCTTCTCCTAATCTCATCATCTTTACTCATCATAAACCCTGCTCAATTTTGCTACCTGATGTTTGAAGATCCAAATATTTATGGTTTACTAGTTTTTAGTTGACTTCGAAAACTTCAGAATCATGAAAATTGAGGATAGGAGAGCCGTAAGACTCTCAATACCCAATTCCTAAAATCACGAACAAAGCAGCTCTATTGCCATAAACCCTAATCTAGACCCCAAAATCTCCAGAATCAGAAATACCAAGAAAATCCCAGAATGTCACCAAAAGAGGAACAATAGAAATGAGAAGAGAAAAAAACATACAGTCATCATAGAGAAGACCCATTGTCGTCGAGACTCAGCGTTGAGAGCGATAACAGTGAGCTTGGGGCGGTGAAGAATAGCGTAGACGAGCCAGACATGGTAAGCAACCATCACGACCAGACCCGTCGGCACAAGCACTAAATCCAAAGATTCCTCCGTCCACATTTCTACTTCGCCGCAGAGATACTTTCAATTCGTACGGTTGTTCCGTGATCGGAAAGATCGATGGCGGCCAAAAGATTTTGGCAGAGGCAAGAGACGAAAAAGCACCAAGCTTTGAGAGCGAAAGCTTTCATTCACACGTGTGAACTTAACAAACTCCAGAGGAGACTATCGATATCTCTCACGTGTTAACCAATAACGCACTAACAGACAACTCAAAGTCGAATGATTTCAATTCCACGATTATACCGGTAATTTCAGTTTAAACCAAATAACCGGTTCGAATTATTTAATGGGCCGCCTAATAGATGGGCTAGAAAATCATTTAACTCTTCTTATAAGGCGTATGACTGGTGGTTTCGTGCGTAATATTAACAAATAAATAAAAGATAAAAAAATCTTCGAGGGAACATTCAGAAACCCTAACTTCAACGGGAACTCAAAAATCAGAATCTCCAGATCGAGAGCTTAAAAAGTCGATTTCAATTCCCCTTTAAGATTTTTTGCTTTTGGAATGTAGTGTGAAGAAGAAACCCTAGTTTTTTCTCACTTGAATTCTCTGCCTTCTTTAGTAATGTCAAGTGAGCAGCGAGAAGGTTCGCAAGAGACGACGACGACGACGGTGGAAGGTAACGGAACAATTGCAGGTCAGAATTCTCATTCGGCGGCTCCCACGACATTGAGAGCTACCTCTACGATGGTTTCTTGCCAGAGACTAAGGCTAAACCCTAACAACGAGCATAGACCCGATAGTTATGAAGATCTGCAGCTTGATTTCCCAAACTCGGTATATTCTAGTCTGGAGAAGTACTTGCCTCCGAATATGCTCGTCTCGAATCGTGATGAGAAAATCAAATTCATGACTGATATTATGCTTAGGCATCTTCCTCATGGAGAGCGTTCCAGAGTAAGTACTAGATTTGGACCTTTCTCTCTTGAATTTTGTTTTTACTTGTATTGATGACTGTGAATTGCTTTAGAAGCTACACTTCATTATGAAAATTTGAGCTTTTGCTAATTGCTACTATGAACTGGTTTCACTTTTAGTTAAGTGGTTATGGAAATTTCAATCTGGTTAGATGATGGTTGGTAGAAGATATTGCATGAATGGTTTGAAAATGTCAATATGAGCTCAAGAGTTTTATTAAGTAGTTTTGTTTGGCTGATGCTACAGGCTCAAAGGCACAGTGACTATAGGCTGAAGATTACAACAAATTATCAGGTGTGAATCCTTTCTTGAGCTTTCTTGTGTTCTGTATTGCTCTGCTCCAGTCATTTGTTAGTAGTTTGAAGTGTTTTTCTACTGCAGCCACTTCACAAGGAGTTGTATACTCTAGTTCCCACAGTATGTTTCGTTCCTGCTTTCCTTAAGGCGATAAATGAAAACACAGAGGAAAGCTTCAGAAATATAATATCTGAACCGTCTCCTGGTGTTTTCGTCTTTGACATGCTCCAGCCTAGCTTTTGTGAGATGATGCTAGCCGAGGTAATGTGCATCCATTTTTTGTTTTTCTCTTATCCTTCGTATTTTGTTCATTTGCTCTTGTTTGACCATGCAGATAGACAATTTTGAAAGGTGGGTGGGTGAGACCAAATTCCGGATAATGAGACCAAACACCATGAATAAATACGGTGCTGTGCTTGACGACTTTGGTCTAGACACCATGCTTGACAAACTCATGGAGGGGTTTATACGTCCCATCTCTAAAGGCAATATATTTTTAAATCCATTACATAGTCTATTATTGGAAAGTCTGTTTAATATGTTCACAGTGTTAAAACTAAAAAGCTACTTCGAATCTTTTGTTTTGCAGTATTCTTCAGTGATGTGGGTGGAGCAACTCTGGACTCTCACCATGGTTTTGTTGTTGAATATGGGAAAGATAGGGATGTTGATTTAGGTGAGACCCTTTGACATATCCTGTATAATTTCCCATGACCTGACTAGTTGTCCTAAATGCAGATATATTCCAATACTCACGTTATTCTGGCTGAAAATTATCAGATGTTATATAAATTTTCAGGCTTTCATGTGGATGATTCAGAAGTAACGCTGAATGTTTGTTTGGGTAATCAATTTGTGGGAGGGGAGCTATTTTTCAGAGGCACACGGTGTGAAAAACATGTGAACACAGCAACAAAGGCAGATGTATGCCACTCTTTTCTGTTGCTTTCTTGTCTTCTAACATTCTGTATATGGCTGATAGCTAATATAAACAACTCTTTTTTTTCTGCGAAAGCAGGAAACATATGATTATTGTCATATACCTGGACAAGCTGTGCTTCACCGTGGCCGCCACCGCCATGGTGCCAGAGCCACAACATGCGGGCATCGGGTCAATATGCTTCTATGGTGCAGAAGGTAAATAGCATCTAAAACTTGCCTCTAGACTGCCATGCATCTTTTTTTACATTGCAATTGACTTTCCATTTTTATTTGGTTTCTTATTAAGCTTGTCTTTCGTGTTGTTCCTTGCAGTTCTGTATTTAGAGAGCTCAAAACTCATCACAAGGATTTCTCCAGCTGGTGTGGAGAGTGCTTTTGTGAAAAGAGAGATGAGAAAGTGCGGTCGATTGATGCTCTAAGAAAGGTAAGCCTGTGATTGATCAAGCTTATATAGTTCTCTGTTTACTAGAATGGTCGATGATTCTATGCTCTTTATTGCTATTGCAGAAATTGTTTAAACCACGTCAAACCCAAGCTTGATGGAACACTAGCAAGATGAGCAATTGATGAAACATTAGTAAGATAAGCAATAACATATATTGGATGACATTAAAACTTGAGATCAAGCCCTGAAGAATTGCTCCTGTTTTAAGCTGACTTAAAACTGAGCCTATGTAGAAATCATTTGAGTTATATGGGTCTCTGTTTATCGTTTCTCAGACTCTTTGATAAAATATGTACATGAAAGAATCTAGTCTCAACTTCACTTGTGTACTACAAGGAGTCATATTGTTGTCCGATTTTTTTTGTTCTTTCATATGAGTACAAGGAAGAATTGGTGTTATCTAATTGGATTTGGTGATGCTGCTCTCTTAAATCTCCATATTCGCCTCAAATCGTTGCTCTACTGAGTTGTGCACTTGTGCTCTTCACCAATGGCTAGAGCCACAAATAATGGATTTTGCTCTTATAGAAACCCAAATCGATTGCTTCGGTAGGCTCTTTTGAATATAAATGAGCATTAGGGCCATTGTGCACGTTATTCTAAATAATGGAAGAGAGAAGAAAGTGTAGATGGTGTTTTGTTGCTGTCTTGTTATTTCATGGCAAGACAAATCGAAATTGGGTGTGAAACGGTACTACCAACCCAATTAGTTGACTTTAAGGCTTATCATTGAATCCTTTTATGGATCTGTTATTTATGTCTCTTTTATATACTCTTCCATTCATTCTTCTCACCAAATTCATTTTATTTTTGGGGTTTCTTGGTATCTTTTTGACAATCTATGTTGATACGATGTTTATATATATGATCACACTAATTAGCAATGTAGATGAAAACACAATCCTTCATCTTCATGATACAGTAGTATAAGATCAATAAGGATCATTTGGGTCTGTTTTAAATCTTAAAAGATTTTGATGTCTAGGTGTGTGCTAAGTCGTTGAAAACACAACTAAGTTAACTTCATTCTGCAGATATTCTTAATGTTAAAATCTGAGCTCAATAGGGATTCTTGACTGAATTTTTTAAAAAGATTTGATGTCTAGGTTTTTTTTTTTTGCCAGTTTGTTTTTGATATTTTGGTGATCTGATGATTGTGTTGTTAGTTTTGTGTTTCAGTTTTGATCCTTAATTTTCTTTTGGATTCTGAAGCTGGAATATTTTGATTATATATAATTCAAACTGAGAATTTTCATATCATGGGCTGAAAAAATGGAGAATCTTGCATGTGTCCCTCTTTAGGGCCACTAGAAGAAAAAGAAAAGAGAGTACATAGTACAAATTACTTAAATGATTGCTAAACATTATTTAAAACAGAATAGTTTCTTAATACATTAGGTCAAGTTATATGTTTAACATAACTTTTTGGAAGATGTCATAGTTTTAAAATCCAACCTAATTGGTACATTTGATTGTAGCCGTTTTTTGGAATCTAATGACATGAAACAATTACAAGTTAACTGAATAAACGGTGGTTAGTGCTCCTTCGAAGAGATATTAGTAAACTTATCAATCAAATTATTAATGGTTTTCCACATTCAAGACAAGATGCCTAATTATGAGCTAGACCACATGCTATTCGATTCCATAAACTCATTATTACATAAGAAACGAATATATAAACATAATAGAAATCAAATGAATCCCCAAATGAAGAATTCACTAGAAACACAAACTTAAAATCAAATTAAACATATATGTATATGTCAACATTCAACGTGAACATTGATAAAATAGTGGTTTGTATTACTATTGTCGCCGTTGCACAACCCAAATACAAATTTGTAAATGTAGGTGTATGAATTTTAGATGACATAAAGGACCCAAAGTGGTGTCCTCTCATTGAACATGAGTGAAACTTCTAACAATACATATATATCCCTAAATCATTTGAATAAAAATAAAAATACAAACATATCCCCCACATTATCTAAGTCACGTAAAACATTCAACCTCCGAATCGTATTATTACAGTCAAATAACCATCTTTTATCAGCATTATTATTCATAATCATTAATTATAAACAACTATAGTGGCCCACTTGAAGAAATTATGTAACATTTATTTCTTCCTTAATCATCCATTTTCTTTATTGTGTAATTGATAATTATTGTTTTGTATATTAAATCACAAGTCACCACCACACACTTTAGTATAAAAGCAATCCTGATGTGCTATCAAACTTCAAAAAAAAAAAGAAGAAGTAGGAAAAGAAGAGCTCAAGAAGAAAAAGAGAAAATGGGGAAAGGAGTAGTATCAGAGAAGGTGAAGCTCGTGGTGGCATTGATCACACTTCAGTTTTGTTTCGCAGGCTTCCACATTGTCTCAAGAGTTGCTCTTAACATTGGTGTCAGCAAAGTTGTGTACCCTGTTTATAGGAATCTCCTTGCCCTTCTCCTCATAGGTCCCTTCGCTTACTTCTTCGAAAAGTAAGCCTCCACATCTTTCAGAGCTCTAGGGCTTTTTGGTACGATCTCAAGTTTGAATATTGTATTCTTTGGTTGATAGTACTCTTACAATGCTTTGTTTATCAACAGAAAAGAAAGACCTCCACTTACAATCTCTTTACTGGCTCAGTTCTTCTTCTTGGCACTCATAGGGTATAGCTTAACCTGAGAACACAATAATAAGAACCGATTCCTCAATCCTTAAATCAATGATTATAATGCTGAAACTTTGCTTGTGTATTTTAACATCAGCATCACAGCGAACCAAGGATTCTACCTATTAGGACTTTACTATGCAACTCCAACTTTTGCTTCCGCAATGCAGAACTCTGTTCCTGCCATCACTTTCATCATGGCTTGTGCCTTAAGGTACCCTAGCAACTTCGTCCTCCTAGAAATACCATTCTAATCATTTTCATGGCTGGGTCTAACATTGATCTTCCTCTATGAATCAAGGCTAGAGCACATAGACCTGGTCAGGAAACATGGTGTGGCAAAAGTATTGGGAACTCTTGTGAGCATCGGTGGAGCCACCGTGATCACATTGTACAGAGGATTTCCGATATTTGACCAGGGCCTTAACATGCAAAAGGAAGAGGTGGTCGGATCTGACAACTCGCACAGCTTGACACTCGGATGGTTATACCTTATGGGACATTGTCTGTCATGGGCTGGTTGGATGGTTCTTCAAGCTCCTGTTCTAAAGCAATACCCGGCGAAGCTCACTTTAACATCCTTCACATGTTTCTTTGGTCTGATTCAGTTTCTGGTTATTGCTCTCTTTGTGGAAACTGATCTAAATAATTGGATCATCGTCTCTTGGGAAGAGCTCTTCACCATCCTATACGCCGTAAGCTCCCTCCCTCTGTCTCTCTCTCTTCCTTTTCCTTGATCTGAATCAATGGAAATTAGCTAAATGAATGTTCCTTTGGCCGTGTTTACAGGGAATAATAGCGTCAGGGTTGGTGGTTTATCTTCAAACATGGTGTATCTACAAAAGCGGTCCAGTTTTTGTCGCTGTTTTCCAGCCTCTCCAGACACTTCTTGTTGCTGCGATGGCGTTTCTTATTCTTGGTGATCAGTTATACTCGGGAGGGTAAGCGCATTGAAAACGGGATGTATCGGGTTTTGTTTCTCTCGATTACTCGATCTAATAGAATCTTTTTGGCTTTGCAGGATTGTTGGTGCAGTGTTTATAATGCTAGGGCTCTACTTAGTTCTTTGGGGCAAAAACGAAGAAAGAAAACTGGCTCTTGAAGAGAGTCAACAAGATCCAGAGTCACTGACCAAACATCTACTTGAGGCACAACACAAGAAGAGTAATTCTGAATCTGAAGTGTAAAAGTGCTGCAAACACAACGCATTACTTCTCTGTACATACACATACAAGAACTTGGCCAACACACAGGCTCCTCAAGTGGGTCTCTCATACAATTGATATCCTAGTCGTTTACTTTTGAGTTGTAATCAAAATTGGGTTGCAATTTATTTATGAATAAAAATGAAAAGATGGTAACATTAAATCAAAGTTGACAATAGAGAAGCAAATGTTCTGATCCGGTCTGGTTGGAGACAGACCAATGACCTGGAGAACTCATGTTCATGCAACTGTGTACTGTCTTAATCTTTCATACAACGAATCTATAACATTTGTGACCCAGTCTATGATTAACCAGATAGGCAACTGATTTTGTGACCCATCATGCATCAAATATTTGAGTCCCAGTAATTAAAGTTCTGTTTCTACTCCTACCATTTGGACTTTCATAACCAAAACTAAATCAACATATGAAACAAAAAAAACTGAGAGATCTTGATATCACAAGTCACTAGAAAGAAATACAATCGCACTAAACCACAAATAAAGCCACTTAACTGCAATAGCACATGTTGCAAGAAAAGGGAGTCTAAGTTCAAAACCATTGTGCAAGCACAACACATGAAAAAAACGAAACAAAAGCTTAGATAGAGCAATAGAAGTGTTCTGGGACCTGTTTTGAAAGAAACTACCACACTACCTCACAGTTACGATGTCATCAATCTTCAAAATCATCCTAACGCATTCAGTTGCTAAAGTGATCGCACTGGTACTCACAAGCAGAGGCTGAACAACATTTTCCTCCAAGATGTTAGTGATCTGTCCTTTCCTCACATTGATCCCTGCGTTGATTTCCCCTTGAGCATGCTTGTTCCTGAGTTCAGTCACAATGGCGATAGGGTTTAACCCTGCATTCTCGGCTAGTGTGTAAGGAATAACTTCGAGAGCTTCAGCAAAAGACTTCACACAGTAACCTTCCATCCCATGTAGCACCTTAGCCCAAGCACCGAGCTGCCTTGAGAGCTCAATCTCTGGTGCACCACCTCCTGCAATCAAAAACCTTTTGCTCACTAGACACCTAACCACACACAAGGCATCATGTAAACTCCTTTCAGCTTCATCTAGAACAAGCTGGTTGGAGCCACGAACTAGAACAGATGTAGTTCTCCCCATGTCCTTGATACCAGTGATCTTCAAAATCTTTCCATCTCCAAGGGAGGCCTCCTCAACAAGATCAGCATGGCCAAGCTTCTCAGCTCTGAAATGCTCAATATTGGCGATAGGCAAGCAGTTCAATGTCTTGGTGACAAATTCAATCTCATCTCTCTCAACATCCTTAATAACCATAATCTTAGCTTTGGCCAAATAGTGAAGAGATAGATCAGTCACTGCATCCCTCAAAATACTCTTCTGAATCAACAACACATTGCAACCAGTTGCTTTGATCTTCTTAATCATCCCCAATATGTAATTCCTCTCTTCTTTCAAGATCCTATCCATCTGAGTATAATCAGAGACAACAATACTCTGCTCGATATCAGTCTTAGGAGGTGAGATCTGGAACTGAATCACAGCAATCTTAGCATTCTCCACACGAGTCGGTCCACCAGCAGCACGGCTAACCTTCTTATCAAAAACCAAACCTTTCACAGTATGTGTATCATCCACAGTCCCACCAAGCTTCTTAACAATCTTAATATCACGCAAATCCACAATCTCAGGCTTTTCCGGATCTATAACAGAGAGAACCGCATCTACAGCTAAAGGAGCAAGCAATGTAGAGTACTGACTAACAACCTTACTGTTAAGCGATGTGCTCGCAGATTTCACAAGTGAATCTCTATCAGTGAGCTCCACTGGAACAGCCATGGCAGTCAAAATATCGATCGCCTTACCACACGCCTTGTGAAGCGAATCTGAAATGACAGTAGGGTGGATCCCGTTTGTGAGAAGCGATTGACACTCCTTGAGAAGCGCACCGGCGATTACTACGACAGTTGTGGTACCATCTCCGGCGGCTGAATCTTGAGATTTGGAAAGCTCGACTAACATCTTCGCCGCTGGCTGCAAAACCTCCATCTTGTTAAGGATCGTAGCTCCATCGTTAGTAATGATTACCTCTCCGTTCGCCGTGGAAATCATCTTGTCCATTCCTTTCGGTCCCAAACTAGTACGGACGGCGTCAGAGACTGCTCGAGCAGAGTTGATGTTCGCGAATCGGATATCTTCTCTCCGCTTGTTGTCTACGAACGATTCAGCTTTAGATCCACGGGGCTTCGAAGCCATTGGTGCCGCTACCGCCGCCATTTTTTTACTACGAGTGAGAGAGCTTGAGATCTCGACGGAATTGATCTCGAACGGAGAAATTTGCAGAAAACCCTAAATGGAAGTGTGACAAGAGTGTTCTGGAAATGAAAGAGAGAATAGAGAATTTGAAAAAAGCCCTAGGGTATACGCTATTGTTTGATAAATGGGCCTGTTTTGAGTTTTTATGAGTTAGCCCAAAAGGCCCAGTTATTGGTTCAGACTTCAGACTTGAGTGTTTGTTAAGGGGACGGTTAAACAAATTTGAGAAAAATCTAAACTAGACCAAATGATCTGGTAATTATTTCGTTCCCAAGATTACAGTACACGAATGCTTGAAAGTTACTTATTTACACTGACTGATTATGCAATAGCTCAAGAGCTTTGACAAGAACCAGCTTGAACCGGTTTATATCAACGCTAACGTTCTGCTGTACCAAATAAACCGACTTGAAAGTTCCCCACCCGCGTTTTGCAACGGCCAATGGATCTCTAACGAACTCGTGATCGCGTCCGTACTGCTTCACCAGTGTGCTCTCCTCCGCCGTGATCTTGTACTCCAAATACCTCAGATTCATGCCCTTCGACGGATACTCGAAATCCATCTTTGCAAGCCACTCGAATCCACCGATCGGAAGAATCTGAATCACGATCGCGTTATCAGGTAAGAACACCATGTTCGTCATCCCCGCGCCGTGAACGCCGAGCATCACGTCACAGGAGTTCACAGTTATTGCGAAACTCGCGATTTCCGTGTTTGCTTCCGCCACCACGACTTTAAATCCGATTTGTCTCGCCGCTCTAGCGATTTCACCCGCGTTCACAAACGCTCGCGATCTGCTCCTAGACAAAATCAGAATCCGTGGCTTCCGCCTCGTAGTCACGGCGGAGTTTCTCAATGAGTATGTGTCTCTGAGGAATTTCCGGAAATCGGACATTGAATACTCCGAATTCGAAGGATCAGTCGTTAGCTCTTTGTCATAATCACGGTGGCGATTGAGACCAACGATGACGCTGCTGAAACAATGCGTTTCGTCTTCTTCGTCGATGTAAATCACTTCGTAATTAGAGAGTTTCCTCACTAATTCCTTAAATTTGTTGATCCACAAAAGATTCTTGTTCGTCACGAGGAACTGAACTTCACCGCTGAATCTACGCGCCGTCGTGTACAGAGGAATCACGATGTCCGTGAAATCATGGAAATTGTTCAACGAGAAGCCTCCGAGAGAGAAAAGAATCGCCGGAACGCTGTGATTCCTAACGCAGCGTGATAAACTAGCGTTTTGTACTAATTTCACCGTCCATTCTCTCACGCGTTTCATGGCAGGAACTTGGTCTTTTCTCGCATAAGGTCTCATATACCACGTGGAATTCCCGGAAAACGCAAACGTGACCGCCGCAAGAACAGTTGCGGATTTACCATGGATTCTTACGTCGCCGCTTACATCGCAAAACTCTTTGCTTCCTAGTGTGTTACAGTGACAGATAGGTTTCTCCATTTTATTGCACTCTGAAGATTCAGTCAGGACAAAATCAAAAGAACAAACTGTATCATACTATACAGAAAATGACTAAAAACCATAACAAGACAATTGTAGAGAAAATTCTGAAGTATATTGACCTGAAATAACTTCTTCTTTGGAGATTGTAGTGTTGGTAGTTAATTCTGTTATACTCAGCATCCTTAGACCAGTGCCAACTGATAACTGTAACTCCACTGAAGAAAGAAAGAAAGAGATACACGTTAAAATGATTGTTTTTGCGTTATCTGGCTTTTCGGCAAAACGTGGTAAGAGACTTACCGATTGGTAAAGGGCTGAGATAAGGTTTAACGACAGTGCAAAGAGTGAGGACCAAGAGAAGAGAGGCAATGAAAGCTCCACAGCAAAGTCTCTTCTGATCAGTTTTGCTAAAACTACGAGCAAGTACTGTATCGTAAAGAATATCCTTCTTTGTCATCTCTTGACTCTTAAGTTACACAAAACTTTTCTTTCTTCTTCAGCAAGAAACTCTATAATCAGAGTTTACTGGCTAATGTAGAGATATGAAGGTCAAGCTAGGTGGGAGAGCGAGAGGATTATGTGAGGTATTTAAGAATTTGTTTGACGATATTATCTGTGTTTTTTTTTTCACTATAACGTTTTAGTTATTGAGAATGAATATAAAGGGTACTGGTTTAAAGAAGAGAACTAGCTAGAGCATGTTCAAAGTGGTTCGATCTTATATTGGTAGAGTTTAAGGAAGAAGGAGAAGTCTTGGGAGTTTTTTCTTTATTTGCTTCATATTGAGTTAGTGATGAGTCATTTAGCTCCATATCAAAATTACAGAAATCATTAAAACATGCAATTTAATTTGCAACCAAAATAAGAGAAGGAAAGAAAGCATGACAAAAATATCCGTTAAATGGGGGAAAAGCTATTCAAAACAGATTAAAGCTGACCAAAAAACTGTAAAAAGTTACATAAAATTTAGTGTAAGCCACATAATTCTTTTTCTAATCGATATCGGTTTACTCTGGTTAGTCGATTGAGCCTCATCAGAATAATAACTGACAGTTCAGAAATTTCGATAAATATAATTGTTTTATGATAACAATATTACGATCCAACATTCCAACTACAAGAATTTACAGTATATGGATGCGGTAAATATATGATTTACATCGACTGCCTCTAGGCTCTCTACAATAACTCAAGAGCTTTGACAAGAACCGGCTTGAACCGGTTTATATCAATACTCACGTTCTGTTGTACCAAATAAACCGATTTGAACATTTCCCACCCGTGTTTTGCAACCGCCGATGGATCTCTCACGATTTCGTGGTCGCGTCCGTACTTCTTCACCAGCGTGCTCTCCTCCACCGCGATCTTGTACTCCAAGTACCTCAGATTCATTCCCTCCGAAGGTTTCTCAAAATCCGTTTTCGCAAGCCACTCGAATCCACCGATCGGAAGAACCTGAATCACCACCGCGTTCTCCGGCAAGAACACCATGTTCGTCAGCCCCGCGCCGTGAACGCCGAGCATCACGTCGCAGGAATTCACCGTTTGCGCGAATTTCGCGATTCCGATGTTCGCTTCCGCCACCACGACTTTGAATCCGATCTGTCTCGCCGCTCTCGCGATTTCGCCGGTGTTTACGAACGCTCGCGATCTGCCTCTAGCCAAAATCAGAATCCGTGGCCTCCGCCGCCGGATCTGTCTCGTAGCCACGGCGTCGTTTCTCAACGAGTAGGTGTCTCTTAGAAAACTCCGGAAATCGGACATTGAATACTCCGAATTCGAAGGATCGATCGTCAACTCTTTGAAATACTCACGGTGGCGAGTGAGACCGACGGTGACGCTGCTGAAACAATGCGTTTCGTCTTCTTCGTCGATGTAAATCACTTCGTAATTAGAGAGTTTCCTCACTAATTCCTTAAATTTGTTGATCCACGATGGACTCTTGTTCGTCACGAGAAACTGTACTTCTCCGTTGAATCGACGCGCCGTCGTGTACAGAGGAATCACTATATCGGTGAAATCGTGGAAATTGTTCATCGAGTAGCCTCCGAGAGAGAAAATCATCGCCGGAACGCTGTGATTCCTAACGCAACGCGAGAAATTAGCGTTTTCTAATTGGTCAGCGTTTTGTTCCAATTTCACCGTCCATTCTCTCACGCGCTTCATTGCCACCGTGTCACCTTTTCGCGCGTAAGGTCTTATATGCCACGTGGAATTTCCCGAAAACGCAAACGTGATCGCAGCAGAAACAGTCGCGGACTTACCGTGGACTCTTACGTCGCCGTTTAATTCACAGAACTCTGTTCTTGCTAGCTTGGTGCATATAGGTTTCATAGTTTTCTCCAATTTATTTTCATCTGAAAATTCACCCAAAAGACAAAATTATCAATAAATTGACTAAACCATAACAATTTCAAGACAAAATATCAATAAATTGACTAAAAACCATAACAACTTGAAGACAATTGTAGAGAATAATTTGAAGTATATTGACCTGAAATAACTTCTTCTTTGGAGATTGTAGTGTTGGTAGTATAATTAAACGAATCAAGATAATTCTTTGGCATGCTTGTGTCGTTGAGTTTATGATCCTCAGAACTTGTTAGGCTCTGAGTAATAATTTCACTTGATGTAACATTATCTTGATTCGTTGGGATAATGAGTTTATCTGAATCTGCGGATGTTTCATCGTTGCTGCTCCTTAATGCTTGCGGTTCTGTTATTCTCAGCATTCTGAGACCAGCGTCCACTGATAATTGCATCTCCACTGAACAAAGAAAGATAAACGTTATTATTAATGAGTGTTTCTGCGTTCTCTGACGTTTTGGAAAACGTGGTAAGGGACATACCGATTGGTAGAGGGCTGAGGTAAGGTTTAAAGACAGTGCAAAGAGTGAAAACAAAGAGAAGAGAGGCAATGAAAGCTCCATAGCCAAGTCTCTTCGGCTCGTTTCTGATAAAGCTTCGAGCAAGTATCGTGTCGAAAAGAAGATCCTTCTCTGTCATTATGTTGTTTCTCAAGTTACACAAACTTTTTCTTTCTTGGGTTACAAGAAAACTCTTGAAACCAATCTTCGTGCTAATGTAGAGGGATGAATGAATGTGAAAGACGGAGAGGATTGTGTAAAGTATTTAAGAACTTCTTTTACGACATTGGTCGTGTGTTTATTGTCTCTATAAATGTCTGGATTTTAAGACAGGATCAAGGAAAGAACGTTTAGGTGTTATAGATTTTAAAAAATAAAAATTAGATGAACATTAGTGTATTATTAAAAGAAGAGGATCTTATTAATTTTATAAATCAGGCGAGTGTCGGCATTGGAGAGGAAGGATTTGGAGGGCATGAAGTATTAGTCGAAGAACAAGTCTTAGTAAGCAGCTTAATGAATGCTCCCCACGATTTTTCTTTTTAGCTTCATTTCAAATAAATTAATAGATATTAATTATAACGAACAACCAAAATAAAATAACAAATGATTAATAAAATTGTCAAGCATGAATTTGATTTTCATGAGCATTGTGTTTCTCTGTGGTTTATTAACCTCTTTCTTTCTTGTGGTTTGTGACATTTCCAAATTTTCAATATATCATTATTATTCCAATAGGATAAAAAAGTTTTAGACTTCGAGACAATTGTTCTAAGCTGATCAAATGTCCCGTAACCCCGAGAAATTATCCACTTTCTCAAACCTTCCGTGGACGAATTTATTTTGCTTTATAAATCATCTTAGCTTGTTCAGCCATAGTTAAAGGACATGTTAGTTTTATTTGCAATTTTTTCTTTTCCAAATTAGATTATCAATGAAGAATTTTTATTTTCATACATTATATATAATAATGTGTGGTTGACAAAAAAAAACAAGCAAACATATTATCACAACTACAACTTACACAAAAAGAGTATATAGATTGTAGTTAGAAACATATATTTAAATAAAAATATTGAACATATGGAAATTGATTAGAAGTTCATAACTAGTACTTTTCTTTAATAAAATAATGAAAATGAAAGAAAGTTTGTAGTTGACTGTTATGACAGACACAACCAAAATCTAAATGATTGATTGCTAATTGTTTAGTTTTGTTTCCTTGAGACCTATTAACGAATGAGGCAGAATCAAATGTGGCCTGATAGCTATGAATCAACTAACAGTTGGTGAAGTTTTTCTAGACTTATGTGAAACTTGGTTGTTCGATTGTCGACTTTGGACTTTTTCCAACAATCTCTCATTACATTCTTTTTTTTTCTTTTTCTTTGTATATTTGAATTCAATAATTGATGTATATATGGTCTTATGAAGTTTTAAGCATCCCCATCTTATCAGGACTAACTCCGTTGAAAAAACTTATAGAGTAGTTAAGACATACATAGCAATCGTTACCCAATCTTATGTCAATGGATGACAAACAATTTACATATACATGTCAAAACTTTTTAGATAATTGTTAGTAAATATGTTTTGTGAATTGTGATCATAATGTCATATGCGGATCGTGACTGGTCTAATTCTGAAATTGTATCATCACCAATCTACTGGTTACAATTAATTATTGCATAATGCATGGTGCATATTTTCAATCAGTAATGATTAGTTTTGTTGTTGCTTGTTTTGCTATAACTTGAGTCTTACTATGGATGAAGGACTAAATCTACTTAAGAGAAGCTTTTACTTTATAATCATCCAAAAACGTGCGGTGACTACCTCAACATCCAATTGAAATGTGTTGAGAAAGAATATGGGGTTTCCATTAATTAATTAGGTGATAATAAGATGCATCATAATAATAATAGCAATATAGGAAGGATTTTTTTTCTTTGTTAAAAGGCAATATAAGAAGGTTGTTAAGTAGGAAAGAGACATTCTAACGAGTTCCGTGTCTTATAGCCTCGTTGGTGGGTCGCATGACGACGTACGTGTGCACCTTCCAATATGTGATTTTTTTTTTTGGTTTAATTGTAATATTTAAATTGAAAATTATGTCAAATACGTATATACAAATATATTTATTTAAAGGATTGGTAGTCGGTAGGAAATGCATAATTTTTATGTTTTGTGAAAATTGGTATAAGATTAAGAAAAATAATGTTTATGAGCAATGGCTCCGTCACTTTAACTTTTATCTATACATTTTTTTGTGCGTCTAATTAACATTAAACAAAGGGAAGCTCAAGGATCATTTACAATACAATGCATTATGCATTATGCATGGATATATTCAAATTTGAGTAGAAAATTCAATTTGTACCACACGAAACCACAAGAAGTAATATCATGGAAGAACCATATTATATTGGTTTGAATCTATCCAAGAAGAAAAAAATGGACGGAGGAGCTTTTCTGCATTCTGATTATAGGAGAATAAGGGATGCAACATCTTAATATAGAGAGAGAATATATGTTTCTAAATACAAAAATTTATATTGTATTTCAAATCGTAAACGTTATGCTCGATAAATTAAAGAGTTTCGATACTTTCAAAAGCAATTACTTGTCCCACACACCACTTGACAGGAGAGCAGAGGATTTCACAAAACTGGCAAATAACTGAAACTGTCTCGTCTTTGATTCTCTTAACCCACAACTCAAACCAAACTGACCAACAGTTGTTTTGCTCTGAACCTATGTTACTTAAGAGCAAGGGAGGCGCCTCATTGCATTTGAAGTGGCTCGACGTTCTCTAGTTTCTCTTCTAAGTTCCAACCCCTGAAACACACAACCCCACGAGTTTCAGTTTTACGCTTAAAATTCAACTCTTACGAGTGATATAAAGAAGTAAGACAACATTTTCCTCACCTTTCAGCAGCTTCTTTCTTGAACGAATCGATCTGTGTCTCAAGCATGGCACAAGCAGACTGAATCTCCATATTCTTAACACAGAGCTGTCTCCATTCTTGAGATAGAGCATTGAGCTCGTATGATGTGGTTTGCTGATAATGGCCACACAACAAAGTTTTAGATTACCCCGTAAACCAAACAGAAAAGTGCAAGGAAGAAGATGAAGATAATTCAAAAGAGTTGTCACCTGATGATACTTCCTTTCCCGATTTACTTTTTCAATTTCCTCATTCTGCTCCTGTGCTAGTCTTTGCATTCTGCAAATAGGGTTCAAATAGAGGGTTGAAATCAATCTCACTGTGGTTAAGTTCCAAAAGCCAGAGACTGGGTACAGTTTTATAAAGAATGACATGTTACAAGCTCACGAAGACCTTTCTTATGTTTAAAGGAAACAAAGAAACTTTCAAGCAGAAAGCACATGAAGAATAACGAAAGGCAAATCTCGTGTACTACAGCCAAAGAAGCATATTATGCAAGCAAGAGGGACAACATATATATCAATAATGCTTCAGCAGATCATCTAGGATATATACAATCCATCAACCAAAAAGCTTAAACCCTTTTACTCATTCAAATTCAATCAATGCTGCAGTATATACAAATGTGAACAAACCTGGTCAAAAATACTTCAAGGCGATGGTTGTTCTGTCTCCAAAGCTCGGGGCCAAGTTTTGACATCAATTCCAAATTCTCAAGCCTGTGAATGAAAAAAATCCACGTTTTAAAACAGGAAAACCCAGTATATACAGAAGAGAATCATGTATTAGAAAAAATCAGAAACTTTGCTTACTCAATCAGCTTCTGTTGCAATGACCGTTGATTCTTCTGAAGATACTGCTTCCAGGCAGCATCATCATTCCTCTTATTGGCAGGTGGCATTTCAAGTTTGTATCGGGATTCGAAATCTATCCGCACAGGAGGCTTCCCAGCTCTAACACGCTCATACTCTTTGCCAAGAACAGGGCAGTTCTACATTCGTTTTCAACAAAACAAAAGCGACAAATCAATCAATACCTTTAGACCTAAATCATAAAACTAGCTACAAGATCATAAAACTTCTACTACCAAGACCAGTTGCTCATGAGGATTCCATTCAATCTTAAGATTCTAGTTGATTCTGAACCCTTAAACTAAAATTAATTGAACCTTAGATAAATCACTAAACACTATGCTCCTCTTTTCTCTCCGTTAAGAAAACGAATAGAAGAAGAGAACAAGAACCCTATCATAACAAACCCAAAATCAACACTCACTCCTATAAAGTCCAAGATGAAGTAAAACCCAGAAACCAAAAGATTGGAATTCACCAAATTCCCTTTAAACCCTAATCCAACAAAATTTCCAAACCCTAGCTAGAGAAACGAACAAACAAATCGATAAAAGGATTCACAGTGAAATTCACCTTAAAATCGAACTTCGGAAGAGGAGGCAAGTCCTTTAGAAAGTCAGCTGGCTTCTTAGAGCTCCGACGCATCTCTTCCTCCACCAAACGGTCTACCTCCGACTTAATCAATGGATTGCCATAGTCGTCGTCTATATAAGGAAGCGCATCGATAACTTCTGCATTCGCCGCACTAGCCCAGGGCCTCGCAGCCTCCGGCGTCGCCTCCAACATCAAGACATCACCATTGTTCGTCGCCATAGTCGTCTCTCAACTTCAGAAATCGAAAGTGTCCAGATAGTGAGAACTGAGAAAGATGGAGAGACCCAAGTTAATAAAAAAGAAGAAGTTAATATCACCGACCCGGTTTTATTGGGCCTTGGGCTTCTAGGGCCCTAAAAACTGAAAGATATGTAATACACGGTGTCCTTTTTTGTTGCTGCAATATTACTATATTAGTAAATGATTTGATATAGATATTGAACAATTATTCTAGAGATGTTTGGTTTTACTATTTTGAAGTAAATCGAAACATATGATAAAAAGTGATCAGGAAACAATTTTTGGCAATGGGGTTTAATAATGCTACTGAGGCATATTTGCGTATAAAAGAGTAAAAAAGAGTTTAACTTCAGGCAAATCTCGGATGAGTTGCAAGAACCGGTTCTTCTCCGGCTCAGCTGAAATCTCCGGCATGGTTTTCTCAATCTGTGGTAATAGCTTTGCCAATTGCATCCCTGTGGCCAGACCGGTCTGCGTTTCCATCTCCTCTACTAACGCAACGGCACAACACTTGAGTGAGATCTCTGCTACATTTGAAAAATCATTGCTGCAACATGAAAACAAGACCAAGAAATGTTTAACAGGCTACATTGCAACATTCTTGCTTTGAGCATTGAAGCAGAAACGAGGACAAGGCTTTAAAGAAGTGAAATTGTTCGTCTTTTGCGGGTTAAAGAGCAGAGATTTTTTTTACCTTGTGAGTACTTCCCGTGTCTCGGTTATGAGTAGATGAAACTTGGTAACAGTTGCATCAGAAGAGGAAACATCAGTGGTTGCGTCTTGGGACATCATTAGATAATCTACCCAGTGGTGTGGACTTCCTGTGCTCATAAACACATCGAGAATCCGCATCACAGTTTCTCGAAGAGCACTTGTGGTTAACACATCCTTTAACTGCTTTCTGCAATTAAACACACATAGTTAGATTTCGCTATACGTTCATAAAAGTATAGTGATTCTTCATAGGCATTTGAGTTTGAGGCACCATAAAATCAATCTTCAAGGATGAGAAACAAGGGAGACATCTTTGATAAGTAGGTTTGTAATGTAAATTACCCCTTGAGAACTTCTTTCACTGCGTTCTGCATGTTAGAAATCAAACTCGGCATGCCACTGGTCGCAAGAAAATCAGCGCTTGTCAAAAACTTTTGTTCATCATCTCTCTCTATGAGATCTAGTTCGTCCTGAGAAAAAAACATATCAAGGAAATGACGTTGGTAAAGATTGTGGTAATCCAGCCAAGAGTTATATCTAAGACCAATGAATACACTAATTTCGATAATTTTGAAAGGAAAAGATGCAAAATATCAACTTCTACCCCTTGAAATCTCAATTTGAAATTTTGATATCTCAAGATACAATGCAACAAGTAGAATGAAAGTACACAAAATTTTATCAGAATGACCAATTTGCTAGAAGTAGCTTAACAATGATTCTTAAGACAATAAAAAGAGAAAAGTAAAATGTCTTACAAGTAAATGGGAGCTCCCAAGACCTCTAGCAGTGTCGATATATAAATGTCTGCCCAAAATATTGACTTGAACCCTAATGTACAAACTAAGCATAGTGACCGACCAAAGGGACAAGACCATTCTCGTGAAACCTGAACACAAGGAAACACATTTAAAAAGATTGATTAATGAGAAGATCCAATGTTGCCACAGAGCACGAGAAGTACAAGTAAGGGAACAACAACGCACTCAAAATTTTGAGCTCATTCCAGAGTTGAAGCTTCTCAGAAGGAATCAATATTCCTTTGCCTTTGCTTAGCTTATCCATAATACTCGAGACATCAATCTCTTCAACTACACGACTACTCAAGTGATGAATTGCGTGAGGCAATGTAGTAGTATCAGCAATCATCTGAATGTTATCGAAATGTGCCTTCATTCTAACATAGAGCATAGAGAGAACAAAACCAATAAGGACTAGAAATCGATAAACAAGCAAAAAATAAAGACGAGAGGTTACAAAAACTCAACTGGGTTTTGATGATCTCGTCGTTTTCACGCTCATTAGCAAGCTCTCGTTCCAAATCAGCGAGCTTACGAGTATGGGCATTGTATAGTTTATAGAGCAAATACCCACTTCCCAAACAAGTCGTCGTCACCAAAATCTTCCTTCTATGTTTCCTCCACAAACCCCTACAGAAACACAATGAACTTTGAATCAATCGTGATGTGGATTAAAAGAAACCTAATTGTCCTCAGTTGCAAACGTATCTAAAACCCTACGGAACTAGAAACCAATAGCGAGAGAAAGGAATACATAAGGAGATCAGAATTTAGAACACACCTGACTAAATCCATGACCTTTGAAGCTACTATTGGATTCGAACCATTGGCTGGAATTTTTTAAAGAGATAAAAAAAAGAAGCAAAAAGCTTCGTGTTGAAGATATCTCAAAGCCTAAAGACAGAGATATAGAGAGAGACAGAGAGGAAAGGGGGCTAAGATTAGATTCCTCTGTCGTCTTGTTGTCTGTGGCTAAGGTAATAAGAAAACTGAGAAATTTTCCGGCGAGAGATGGCTTTTTAGCTCCGATCTCTCTCCTTGGGTGAATAATGAGAATGTTATCACTTCAGGCGACACAGAGATTCTCTGATATTGGAAACTGAATCTCACAAACAAAGCTCAGAATCTGCTTTTTCTTTATTTAACCGAACTTAACCGAACCAAAGTCTATTTGCTTTATTAGGTCAACCAACATATACATATACGTTCCGACCGAAAGATGTTGAACTGATAAACTCGGTAGTAATTTCAGTAGACCGATTTTATCGTTGGTTTAGAAAAATCAAATAGTGTTGGCTATTGAATCAAACCGAACCGTATTGTGTAGATTTTGTATCCATTAGCTCAAGAAATACTTTCAGTTATATATATGTATATATATATATATATGCTTATTTAGGTACAAAATTAAATCCAACATTTAATAAAATGGACTAACATTACCAGTCAATTTTGTATATAATGAATGTCCAACAAACAAACCGGTTCCATTGACATTTCCGGTTTATAAGTAGGCCCACGTGTAGAAGCAATTTCATAATGTTCAAACTCTCCTCAAACCTTTGGACTGAACTAGAGATTTTCAAGATTTCTTGTCTTCACTTATATGTCTCTTTTCATGCAACGACAACCTCGGATATACAAACAATCTACAACCTCTTTAATGTCTCTTTTCCCCAACATGATCTGGATCCATCCAGTGATCTATCTACTTCGATTTTATCTCGTATATACAGGCTTGAGGCTTCGTTCGTTATCATGTCAAGTAGAACTACACATTCCACACCAAAATTGAAATGTTATCGGCATAACAAAAACAAAATACTGACTGACATGTTATTCTATAATTGAAAACTTACCGACTGAAAAAAATTAGAGCTTAATTTACATCGTTTTTGAGCTAGAACTAGATGTAAATTTCCAATATCAGGGTTCAAAAGAATTAGTAAATTAACAATCTGATAGAGAGATCACATCCAAAAGGTTAATAGCAACACACATTTCAATAATTTTTCCCTCTCTAATTTCGTAAGAACTTGTGACTTACACAAAAAAAACTAACTAACTACTATCTCTTCTTTTAATACTATCTTGGACATAATCAACGCTGGTTTTCACCGGTTATACAGCTGGTTTTCATCAAAATCAAAATCAAGAATCTAACTTGGGGTAAAATGCTCAATAAGACTCAATGATCATATTCACCTCTAATCTAACTTTGCGGCTTGAAGGTGTAGAGGGCAATGGAGATATTATAGTTGTGAGAAAGTCTTGGAACCATCTCTTTAAACCTAACGTAATGGTCTTCCAACAGTACGACCATCTTGTCTAATGCCTTTGTGTTTTTAAGCATAAGTTCCACGAATGAAACAACGTGCTCTGACTCTACATCCAAACATGACTTGTTCCAAAAGACACCATATTTTGATTTCCAACATTGATCGAGATTAAAGCCTTCCAAATCCATGTGGTCGCCAAGATACTCACCCTGCACAACAGAAAAAAAACATGGTTCTTGGATGACAGAAAAGGTAATCATGGAAAATAAAAGAGGTTTATATATATGGTAGTAAAATATACCGGTTTATGGTAGAAATCCTTTGTGAGTAATGTTAGCTTCTTTAAATCAGGTGAGTTTTGTAACACTCTTTCTATACCAGGAATAACATACTGAAAGATGACTGTCTCGAGAGTCAAATCTTTCACCTTGAACATCGGGAAAGGGACACCACGAAGCTCGGCAACGGATAAAATCTACATAAAAGATATTGAATAGCAAAACGCTGTATTCAGTACCATGCATATACCATAGATTTAAACATTCCTAAACTTAAAGAAAAACAAATAATAACTAGTCCATCTACCTGAAGAAAGTTTCCACCCAAAGTAAGCTTCTCCACGTTGTGCAACTTTTCCAACATCTTTAACAGCGTGACTTGAAGAAAGTCAGCCTTGATGGTTTTAGAAAATGAGTCAATGCAAATGTTAAGTTTAGCTTCCTTCAGTGATGAGACATCAACAAGACTACATGGTAATTTAGAGTTTCTCAATCTGAGACAATGGGTATGTGGAGCCACAATCTGCATTGCCGTTAGCTCGGGAACCCAAATGTTACAGTTTATTTCTAATGTTCTCAGGCGCAGTGATTTGCTGAGATCAAGAACCCTTAGTCCACCGCAGTGATCTAGTGTTAAGCTCTCGAGAATTGGACAACCAAATAGAATGTTAGCCATGGATTCATCAGAGAGAAGACAAGTACTCAAGTACAACTTCTTCAGCATATGGCAATCATCGTATCAGAAAAGTCTAACACAACAGTGAGTTGCTTGAGAGATGAATTGATGTGGAAGAAATCAGGAAACTTAAACTTATTGGCAACTTGATTCCAGAGATCCAGGGACAGATGATCCACGTTACGGGACATGGCGAACTTGATCCAACTTTCTAAGTGGGGAACATTGTTGATCAAGCTGGTATGGAGGTGAAAACGCATCATCTTGGAAGCTGTATAGCGAGTTAGGGTTTCGTCTATAAATGGAGCCTCCAGTCTGTAATCATTAAATGAAAGAGAAGGTGTATCACACCATACATGTCTCCATCGTTTTGACAAGAGGGAAGTTGTGATGGCGAGTTTGGTCGGAATAAAGGAGAGGATATGTTGGAGGATCACATCAGGTAAAGAGCTTATTGAGTCTACTGCTTCTTTGATTTTCCGCCGATGGTAATGACGACCGTAGCGGTGGCTAGGGACTCTTACACCGGGGGTTGCGCTGTCGTCGGCCATCTTGATTTTCTTAGGGTTTATTATCAACGAATGGTAATGTTTTGAAGACCCATTATATATTTTTTGATATTCCAACTGAAACCAAAATCTTATCAAACCAACCACATAACAGTTTTATTTAGTTCTAAACCTAATAAACCAGAAAATCCAAGATAAGGAAGAAAAAAATCTAAACCAGAAAACTAAATTGGAGGATCCATAGATATTGAAATCATATACTAGAGTTTTTTTCTCCTCTTTAGTTACAAAACAAAACCGTCAGTCTGTAATAGCTCGGTACATACAAGCCACCAAAAATGGATTGCTTGCCAAACTTGTTAGGAATTGGACTGCCGCATTTTGCACAAGTACGCTTCCCTTGACCAATCCACTTCTAATGCACATTTTGCATTAGTTACAAAACACATTAGAAGTGGATGGGCCAAGAAAACCATACTTGAGCAAAATACCAGATCCAGTTCCTAACAAAAATGGCAAGCAAGCTACTTTTGATGTTAGTATAAATATCAAACTTGCATAAGTTTCTCAACTAAATTGTCTTATTTCGGCAGTCATTATGCTATTTTATTTCTCACACGACAAAAAAATTCGCAACTCCAACTTCAATCCACCTAAACAAAACTCCTTCGCTAGATCACTGATTTAGCCGAGATCAAGTGCTTCGTTTAAATCTTTTCATAAGCTCCACAAAATCTCCAAATGCTGCATATATGAAAAGATTAGGCAAAAATTAATGCATAGCGTTTTAGTAGCGTTTACGTTTTGATAGGTACCAGACAAAAGGGAAAAGAAAGAATGGTTTAATACCGTTGTCGGAGTCATGAGGTCCAGGAGAAGCCTCAGGGTGATACTGAAGAGACATGACATGCATTGCCGGAAAAGAGAGACCGGCGCAACTTCCGTCGTTGAGATTGACGTGAGTCACTTCCACGCCGGTGGGAAGAGAAGCTGGGTCCACTGCATAGTTATGGTTTTGCCAAAATCCGCACAAACAATATCAATCAAAATCTTCAGCAGACACAAAACAGAGACGTCTTTTTTTTAGTTTACTGTACTAGGAAGTGAGAAGCTGAACTCGACAGCCATGTAACAACAAGTTCTCAGAGTTACATATATAAGTATATAACTAAGTTTTGATTAATAATTTTTATTTTCCCATCATATTTGTAAACTATATTAGAACTGAAAGATTAGACTGTTTAATCTTGTGTGGTTATAATCTATAGATAGTAAATGGAGCATACCTGAGCACTGATCTCGACATGGCCGGTTCTGTTGTTACGAACTGGATGGTTTCCTCCATGATGACCAAATTTCATCTTAAAGGTTTTACCTCCAAGAGCTTGTCCAAGTAACTGATGACCCATACAGATTCCATAGACAGGAACTTTTCCTAGAAGCTCTTTAACCGTCTCAACTGCATAAGGCACTGCAGAAGGATCTCCTGGACCGTTGCTGAATAGAATCCCGTCTGGTTTCATTTTAAGCGCCTCTGCAGCTGGCCATGTCGATGGGACAACTGTGATTTCACAACCGTATGATGCCGAAATCATATGCAATAACCTTTTGAAGTGGAAGTATGAAAACAGAGTTAGAAGCTAGTGAGGAAATCCCGTCTTAGAATGTTTTGCTTGATCCCGAAATCATATGCAATAACCTTTTGAAGTGGAAGTATGAAAACAGAGTTAGAAGCTAGTGAGGAAATCGATGAGAATGTAAATTAGAGAAGAGAAAGTACAACTCACTCTGTAGGATTCCCTGTGACGTGAGGAGGTTGTCTTAAACTCCCATTCAGGATTTGTTTTTTCAACCCATTCGTAGGGAGATTTACAGGAAACATCGCTTATTAGATCAAGGCCTAAAATATTCAACCAAGCAGATAGACAGAGCTCAATCACATATTCCACGCTGATCATATTTTAAGGAGGGCAGTGAAAGAATTCAGACCTACTATATCCCAAGAGCGGGACATATGCAAAAGTTCCTCGTCGGTTTTGGATCCATCAGTGCTAAGCACACCGTTAAGACTGCCGCTTTCTCTTAATCGACGGGTTATTGCCCGTGTGTCAAGATCATCTGGTAGGATTAAAATGAGTAATGTTCTAAACCCAGTTATAATATCTAGAAATCTAAATTAGAATCTAAAAAAGAATCTGACCCTGTCAAAGAGGTGTTAAATACCAATTCAGCAACACGGGTTCCAGAAGCACCAAAAGACTTAGCTGACCAAACAGAGCCATCTTCTAACACTAGCCTAGCATTGTATGAGCTCCATGGTTTCTCTAAAAAACCTACAAAACCGGTAAAACAAGGAATTCACTGTTAGAAACAGAGATGATAGAACAGAGGTTAAGAACTGTTTAGCTGAATGATACTTAATTCTGTGAATGACTTTCAGATGTCTCTGATATCTCTGATAATTTCTCACAAATGAGACTACATGCTTATATAGAAAAGAAATGTATCTGCACCCATTAAACCCATGGACTCATTATGTCCTACAAACATAAAAATAAAAACCCCCAAATTTATTGTAAAACCAAAACTGACAAATGTGTCTTAACACACATTAACTCCCCTCTTTACTCTTGTTTGAATCACATTTCAACATTCACACACATTTTCAGCTCATCCAAACTAAAAGAAACAATAACCAAAACGATGATTAAGGCACGAATCAAGAGCCTACAAGTAATCTGAAAAAATCATATATATACATAACATTTGAATCGAAAGCCAATTCGAATCTAAAGTTCTGGGAAAAAATCAAGCTGTGAAAATACGGAAATGGGGAAATCGGCGAGCGTTACCAGATGCGGTGCCTGTAGAGGTGACTGAAGAAATGGAACACTTGACGACGGAGAGCCTAACTCCTCCGCGACGGTTCAATGACGGCTGGATGAAGAAGCCCGTCGGCAAAACAAATTCCAGAGCTTTCGTAGCCGCCATTGTTGCCGTCTCTAAAAGCTTCCAAGGAGTCTCAGCCGTTATGTCTGTCAGTGAAGTAGTGAACAAATAGTTGTTCTTTATATTTTCTTATTACTTTTCATAAATAACAAAATAGCCCTTTACTTATTTTCGTATATTTAAATAAACCCCAATAGATATATATTTATACTAAAACCTCCCCGCGTTAATTAATTATGAGAAAAGCTTGGTAAAAACCCTATTTTTCTTCTTCTCTTCAATTTACAGTTCTCTGCACCTTTTTCTTTCCCCTGTTTTTTGATCCTCAATCACCAAACCCTAGCTTGTTCTTCTGTTGATTATTTCGAAAAGGGGGTTTGTTTGTTTTCTGGGAATCAGCAAAAATCACGAAATGGTTGGTTTAATATTTCAATCGGGATAAAATCGATCGAAAATGAGTCAGCCTTCTGTGATTCTTGCTACGGCTAGCTATGATCACACCATCCGATTCTGGGAAGCCGAAACTGGTCGCTGTTACCGTACCATTCAGTATCCTGATTCGGTTTGTTTCTCTCTCTCTCTCCCTTGATTTTGTGAATTCTGAGTAATTAATAAAACTGAGACAAATTAATGTTTGTAATTGCAGCATGTAAATAGGCTTGAGATAACCCCAGATAAGCATTATCTAGCTGCAGCTTGCAATCCTCATATTCGACTCTTTGATGTCAATTCCAATAGTCCTCAACCTGTAAAACTCCTCTCTTTTTTTCTCAATGTGGTGTTTGCTTCCTTCTACCTGCTTGAGTGATCTTGATGGAGTCGTCGTGTGTATTAGGTGATGACTTACGATTCACACACCAACAATGTTATGGCAGTAGGATTTCAATGTGATGCAAAATGGATGTATTCAGGATCAGAAGATGGCACAGTTAAGATCTGGGACTTAAGGTATATCATGTCATCTTCATCTTTAGCTAAAAGTTTATAGATTTATTCAAGTGTGGATTCTGGGAAAGGATAAGGAGATATTGAATATAAAGTTACGAAAAATACTAAGAACGTTCTAAATTGTATTCTTGTTGACTCGTAAACCAAAATGCAGGGCTCCGGGTTGCCAAAAGGAGTATGAAAGTGTTGCAGCGGTTAATACAGTTGTTTTACACCCAAATCAGGTACATGAAGTCATCTGTTATTGTTGTGCTGTGGGAATCAGCTTCGTTTTATGTTTAAGAGAGTTGTTGTATTGCTACTGTTGAAACTGCTGTGATTTTGGTAGTTGTCTCAGCTGTTATTATGAACTATTTCCTTAGTCTTTATTATGAACTTTGTTTTTTTTTTTTGTACAGACTGAATTGATATCTGG
>Ga0041059_1000490_pt1 | contig 29861 bp, 32 predicted proteins | sample AraColnosormetaG_FD_56232 | JGI IMG/M metagenome (GOLD analysis project Ga0041059, IMG submission 56232) | Arabidopsis roots microbial communities from North Carolina, USA - Col MF nosort | ecosystem: Host-associated > Plants > Roots > Unclassified | place: USA: North Carolina | collected...
ACACACATATATATATATATATATATATATATATATATATACAAAATTGACACGGAAGGCAAGAACATTGTTCATGTTTTTGCACTTACTCTTATGTGTGATTAAAGTTTCAAACTTATTCCTAAATTTCTGCTTCTTATTACATAGATGAAGGAAAAAAGAGTAAAGCGTTTTTTCCTTTAGAAGATGGGCTTCAAGCCATGTTGAGAAATTTCATGGATTTTACTGCATTTTCAGCTCTGAGGCCCATACGGCCCACATAGGATTGGTTAGAAAAAAATAGAGAAGTAAATAAGTAAAGATGAAAAGCATCAGAAAAAGAGATTCTGAAAGAATAAAAACATATTCTTTCTCTCAAATGCTTTCCTTTTAATGGAGACGAAGACGGAACCCTAATTTCCGCAAATTCACTATGAAGCGTATTATCAGAATCTCATTCACCGACGCAGAAGCCACCGATTCTTCTAGCGACGAAGACACGGAGGAGCGTGGAGGAGCATCCCAGACTCGGCGCCGTGGGAAACGCCTCGTTAAAGAGATCGTAATCGATCCTTCCGATTCCGCCGATAAACTCGATGTCTGCAAAACACGGTTCAAAATCAGGATCCCGGCGGAATTTCTCAAGACGGCGAAAACGGAGAAGAAATATCGTGGAGTGAGGCAGAGGCCGTGGGGGAAGTGGGTGGCGGAGATCAGATGTGGAAGAGGAGCTTGTAAAGGACGACGTGATCGTCTCTGGCTGGGTACTTTTAACACTGCTGAGGAAGCTGCTCTAGCTTATGATAACGCTTCAATTAAGCTGATTGGACCTCACGCGCCGACCAATTTTGGTTTGCCGGCGGAGAATCAAGAGGATAAGACGGTGATTGGAGCTTCTGAGGTTGCTAGAGGCGCGTGAAGTGGGGTTGGTAATTTAGTTGTTAGCATTAGCAAGAAGGTCTCTCTCGTATTTTGTAAATTCATCTTCTGATGTTGTGTATGATCTTGATGTCTTTCGTCTATGTATATATATGAAACTCGAGAAATGAACTATATTTTGATTTACACACAAATTTTAAGGTACAAATTTTTTTGAATTTTTAAAACGTTTAGGAAAGAAAAGTTTGGGTTGAAATAGGCTCTTTTTATTTGTATACTATTCAATCTTTTTACCATTTATGGATCAACACATAATAGAACAGAACTCTAACCAAATTGAACGTTAATGACTTGGATCAGAGTTATATTTTGATGGTTGATGAAAAGTTGAAAATTCTTTATATATCTTTCCATCTTTTGGTTCTTGTATCACCGTATCAACGATACATTTTTATACTTTGGGGTGTCTAATGAAAAATACTGAATTTATCAATTTACTTTGACTTGTTGAAGACTGATGGCCATGGGTGAGGGGTTTGGAGATAAAGAAAGTAATAAAGAACATGAAGAGATCAGCTAAACCAAGAGACTTCATCATACACATGATATATATGATCTTCTATAATACTATAATAGTAATGACTAAAGAGGAAATGAATGTTTTCGATAATAGTAGTGACTAAAGAGGAAATGAATGTTTTGACAAGAAAAAAAAGAAAAAGAGAGGAAATGAATGTTTACATGTACGTGCACATGAGTTTAAAAATAATAAGTTTGAGGAAACACAAGTGCGTTAGAAAAAAAGCAAACAGATATTTTCTTTTGACTTACGATTATGAAATTGAAAAAAAAAAGGATCTGAAGATAAATTTTGATTGGTTCACAAACTTCACATGATAAACAAGAAGATTTTTCTTTTTTGAACAAATCTTTTGATACCTTAAAGAGGAAGATTTTTGATATCAAAATGAATAAAAAAACAAAACAGAGAAAATTTTGTTTTTGATTCGTTTTGATACCTTTATGAGGAAGTAACATACTTATATTCAAAATGAATCAATGAATCAACATTGTAATTAATTAAATTTTTAACAGACCGCTTGACTAATTAAACAAGTTAAGATTATAATATTTCAACGCATTATTGTATAGTACTTTGGTGATTTGCATGTAAAGTTTTTTTTTTTTAACAAAGACTTTTCTTAATTTGCTATAATCAAGTGCCATTATTTAGATCGAGAGAGAATTTATGGCGGCTGAATAAGAGAGGACGACGCATGTATCTGTATCTCGAGGTGTAGAATCAATATACGACACGCCGCTATAAATTCCACAGAAGATATCATATAATATTAGTATATAAAGTATAGGGTTGATTCGGAGAAAGAGGTTAAAGTATTAGATTGAAACAACAAATCTCAGGGGAAGAAGAAGAGAGAATGGATTCGGCGGAGAAGGGCTTGCTTGTTGTGAGCGACAGAGAAGAAGTAAACAAGAAAGATGGGTTTTTGCGGGAAACGAAGAAACTTAGTTACATCGCCGGTCCGATGATTGCAGTGAACTCGTCTATGTATGTTCTTCAGGTGATATCTATAATGATGGTTGGTCATCTCGGTGAGCTTTTCCTCTCTAGCACCGCCATTGCTGTTTCTTTCTGCAGCGTCACCGGTTTCAGCGTCGTTGTATGTCTCTTTCTTGATCTTTCTCTTTTTCATTTTTATTAGCTTAAGATTCTAAATTGTGGTTGTGGTAATCACACAGTTTGGATTGGCTAGTGCGTTGGAAACTTTATGTGGTCAAGCTAATGGAGCTAAGCAATATGAGAAGCTTGGTGTTCATACTTACACAGGAATTGTCTCTTTGTTTCTTGTGTGTATTCCTCTCTCTCTTCTCTGGACATACATTGGTGATATACTTTCTCTTATTGGACAAGATGCTATGGTTGCTCAAGAAGCTGGGAAGTTTGCAACTTGGCTCATACCCGCGCTCTTTGGTTACGCTACTTTGCAGCCGCTTGTTCGGTTTTTCCAAGCACAGTCTCTGATTTTGCCTTTGGTTATGAGTTCAGTCTCTTCTCTCTGTATCCACATTGTCCTCTGTTGGAGCTTGGTCTTTAAGTTTGGTCTTGGAAGCCTCGGTGCAGCTATTGCGATCGGTGTTTCTTACTGGCTAAACGTGACTGTTCTTGGATTATACATGACGTTTTCTTCTAGCTGTAGCAAGAGCCGTGCAACTATCTCCATGAGTTTGTTTGAAGGAATGGGAGAGTTTTTCCGGTTTGGAATCCCATCTGCATCTATGATTTGGTATATCAAACTTCTCTTCATGCCTCTTTTGGTTTTAGTCATAGAGTTGTTGACATGAATCTCTTTGGTGTTGTTGGATTAGCCTTGAGTGGTGGTCATTCGAATTTTTAGTCCTGCTCTCTGGTATTTTACCAAATCCGAAGCTAGAAGCCTCTGTTCTCTCAGTCTGGTTTGTTTCCATTTTTCTTTTATCTTCTATAGACTTGGTTTTAGAATGGAATATTATCATACCAATCAGTTGCTTTCATTCTTGTTTAACAGTCTTTCAACACAATCCTCCTTGTACCAAATCCCAGAGAGTCTCGGTGCAGCAGCAAGGTTCTTTCTCACTCAACTTTCGATTTTGCAAAGCTATCTATCTAAAACCTGAAACCGCCTCTCTGTTGTTGTTGTTGTTGCAGTACAAGAGTTGCAAACGAGTTAGGAGCTGGAAACCCGAAACAAGCTCGAATGGCGGTTTACACAGCGATGGTTATAACAGGTGTAGAATCAATAATGGTGGGTGCAATAGTCTTTGGTGCAAGAAATGTATTTGGTTACCTATTCAGTTCTGAAACTGAAGTTGTAGACTATGTAAAATCAATGGCTCCACTGCTTTCTTTATCGGTCATATTCGATGCCCTTCACGCAGCTCTCTCGGGTTAGATGATCTCCTTCTATAATGTTTTAAGAGATCTAATTCAATGAAGTTAAGAGTTATAAAATGTGTTTACTGAAACAGGTGTGGCTAGAGGATCAGGGAGGCAAGATATTGGGGCATACGTAAACCTAGCAGCATACTATCTCTTTGGAATACCAACTGCTATACTATTAGCTTTTGGGTTTAAAATGAGAGGAAGAGGACTCTGGATTGGAATCACAGTTGGGTCATGTGTACAAGCTGTTTTGCTCGGTCTTATCGTAATCCTCACTAATTGGAAAAAACAGGTTCGTTAAGTGAAAGTGATGTACTTTAATATGTTGATTTATGTTATGGTCAAATAAATTGGCTAGTGGGTTTAGGAAAGTGAAAGTGATGTGTATTGAATGATATTGGCAGGCGAGAAAGGCTAGAGAAAGAGTGATGGGTGATGAGTATGAAGAGAAAGAAAGTGAAGAAGAACATGAATACATCAGCTAAATCAAACAGTTTCCATTCCATCACCATTAATCCGTTAAATGTTGTGTGTTTTTATTAATTCGATGTTTGGTATTGTTGTTTTCGAGTATAGTAATGAAGGAATTGATTGTTCACATGAGTTTTTGGCCTCTTCTTTCTTTCTATTCACATGATATGGTCCTCTCAGTTCTCTCCCTTATTGAAAAGTTACAATCAAACTTCAATTATGATTTGATTCACCAAATTGAGTAGGAATTTTTTAAAAAACTGGAGGCAAATATATATGAAGGGCATTTTAGGAATAAATAATATTGTAGAAAGAGACGTGAAGAAACGGCCATCTTAACATAAACGACGTCGTTCAGCGAATTGTAGAAATACGAAAGTGTTGTAGACCAAGTGCAAAAAACCCTAACGTAGGAAATTAGACTTGAGGCGTCGAGAGGTGAAGGAAGACGGAGATGGCGAAACCAAACATAGACGAATTGAATCAAATCCTTACTAGTTATCAAAACACCATCAACGATACTCTCCAGGTTTTTTATTTCACCATTTCGTGTTTTTGTGTGTTGGTGATGGATTTGATTACTGATTTAGAGACAGGGTTTGGTGAATTTTTGCAGTTGTTCGAGCAAGTTCCGTCTCCGACACAAGACAAATTATATTGGAACGATGTCCTTCAGATTTCTGATCATCTCTCCAAACAAGCTACTATAGGTTTTTCTTTTGCCAGTTTCTGTCTTGTTGTTAAAGAAAAACAAATTCTTCAATTGTTTTGTTGTTTTGTGGCTTAATTCCAATAGTGGGAATGCTATGGATCACTGGAGAACCTCCAAAAGCTGAAGCAATGAAGGAGACTATGGAAGCATACTTCAACGCTCTTCAAGGATTTTTGCTGCATTGTCATGGAAGCATGGTTGGTGCTGGGACTACACTCTCTTCGACCATACACGCTTCTGTGAAGCAAATTGTTGATTCCAGCTTCAGATTGTTGCAGGGTTCTGTTTCCTTATACGGTAATAAGAAGACTCTATGTTCTTCTGCTTATTGATTTAAGAAGATTACTTCAACTGTGTATATGAATTTTTCTGGTGGTTCTGTTATTTGGAAACAGAGGGATCATATGAGAAAGGAAGGAAGCCCACGATTCCGCAGCTTGCAGGAGCAGTGTGGGAAGCATGTTCTAATTTAAAGAACGTGCCTGAAACAAACATCAAAGCGATTGGAAGAGCGATGGCACATGTAGCTGTTTCTATGAAGGATGTGCTTAGGGAGATGAAAGAACTGAAGCCTGCTTCTTCTTCACCTGATCATAATGTTTCGACAAACTCGGATGACGATGATTTAGGCGATGAACTGTCTCCTGAAGAATTTGAAGTTGCTAAAATGGTAGCAGATATTGTGTCTGAGACGCTCGTTGTTATAAAAGAGCTTATCCGTGCTATCACATGCATGATCAAGCTGGAGAATCCAAAGGATAATAGTGAGTTTGTGGATTCGTTTGAGAAGTTACTGAAGTTGTGTCAAGGAATTGGTGTACAGATTGATGAGCTTGGAGCTTGTGTTTACCCGCCGCAAGAGTTTGGTCTCATGAAACAAACAGTGGAGAACATGAGGGAAAGTATTGGTGAGATTGAGTCTGATGTTAAGAGTTCCAAGAATTCTTCATCAGAAGCTTTATCAGGATCATGCAGAAGGCTGCAGAGTTTGATTGAACATATGGTAACCGAGTTGGACACAAGAATCGAAGCTGAAGTAGTTTACAAAATGCAGAATGTTACTCTTTAGCACTGAGAAAAGTTTGAACTTAAGGTTCTTACTTCTTAACTTCTAGTGTTTCAGGATATGTTTTTAGTGTGAAACAGTTCATCTTGAAATACTAAATCCTATTTGATATTGCAATAACAAAACATTTGTGAGAGGAGAGATTCAAAGAAACAGATCTTGAAGAATATGAAAATGTGAAAGGTTGTTCCTACAATGCATGAATCAGCTTAAGAGCAAACCAGAGAGAATACGAAGGAATTGATAAACTATTCTATAGAGCAGCGAAATCAATGTCAAGAAAGAAGCTCTGTCTTCAATGCACTTGAAGTATCTCCACAGACAGGATACAAATGGATTCGATCAGACCATGCATTCCTGCCTCTTGAATCGATCTCGGAGATGCATTTCCAGACAGCACTGTTAGCCTTAAAGCCACTTCCAAACCCAATCTGCCATACTTTATCTCCCATTTTCATTCTACCTTTTGCTTCCAGGTATTGCAGCTCATACCACAACGAAGACGAAGATGTGTTCCCATAACGATATAGAGTTGACCTTGAAGCTTCTACGTCTTCCTTGTCCAGCTTCAGATGCTTCTCCACGCCTTCAATTATCGCCCTTCCTCCGGCATGTATACAGAAATGCTCAAAAGCTTTCTTGAAGTTTGGTGTGTATATCTCCTTGTGCATTCCCCATTTTCTTTGGATGAATGAGATTATGTATTTGAGCTGCTCTGAATAAGGTAGCACTCGAGGGCCTAACTGCACCACGTTGATCTTTAAGGCCTTTGATGCTACCCTCACAAGCTGCTTGGACAATGCTACTCCCACTTTTCCTTCTTCATCAACTTGCTGCATTACACTCTCGTACGATTCAGTGTCTGAACCAACATGAGTTCTGATAATATGCTGGAGTTTGTATTTCGCCTTATGCGAATCTTGCTTCCTATTGGAAAGAAGAATCGCAGCCCCACCCATTCTGAAGATAGTGTTGGCAATGAGCATCGACTTACACTTCCCTCTGTAACCATTTGGACTAACAGCTTCCATACTCAACACTAGGGCCAAAGAATCACCATGAATCTTCATAAGATCTTTTACGAGATTAACCGAAAGAATCCCGGCGCTGCAGCCCATACCGCTCAAACTGAAGCTCTTTATGTCACTCCTCATGCCAAACTTGTTAATGATCATAGAAGTTATGGATGGAGAAGGACAGAATAGGCTGCAGTTAGACACAAGGATGTCAATACTCTTTGGATCTATCTCATGCTTTGAGAAAAGATCTTGGACAATAGCGAAGAGGATCTCATGAGTTTCTTCTCTAGCTGCAGAGATAGAAGCGTTTGGTGGAATCTCATGGACTGTCGCAGGCACGCTCGCGTCATCACTAATCCCTGATCGCTCTAAAATCTTCTGCTGGAGATCAAGACTTTCTTGATCAAAAACACCGGAAATGGTAAGATGCTCAATGAAATTAGAGACCGGAGCTCGCAAGAAGTCAGGAGGTTGATAACATGAGAAGTCAATGAGGTATATAATACATCTTGGTTTGAAGAAATAGTAACCAAAGACAGCTATGAGAACACAGGCTGATGCTACCAGGAATTGGTGAAAAGTGATAAAGGTCTGAGTGATAAGGAGAGCTTCATTGATGAAATGAAAGCTCGATTCCATATTCTAGAAACCAAACTGGGAAAAGAGAGAAGCAAGATGATCAAGAGTTTTGTTTTTGTGGCATATGTTGGTTATAGTGTTTAGCATAAAGGAAGTGAAAAACGAAGTTTGTTGCATCACAAGGTAAGCATGTGAAAGGTGTCCAAAACAAGGATGAAATTCAGGTCTCGTGACCTATATGAGAATTTGCATGCATGATTTCATGGGAAATGAACATTACGTGTCTGTTGAGTAACTTATGGTCTCTGTTGCTAATCTCTACCTCTATCTCACCAACTCCATGTAGTGGAAAGATTGTTGCATCTTTCAAGCATAATGCTAGCTTGAGAGAAGTGAGAACTTTGACTTTGTAATTGGAGACGAAGACCAGATTAATACAATATGTTAATAAAATAAAATAACTAAAATCAAAAAAAAGAAAAAGTCGGTAGGGCAATATCGTCTTTTTCCGATCGTGGTCGTTTCTTACAAGTTTCTTCGTTCGTTCTCTAGAAACGCAGAAATGGAGACTCAGTATCCGAAACTAATCGAACCATCCAAGACCCGAATTGGATGGATTGGGATCGGGATAATGGGATCAGCGATGGTTTCTCATATCCTCGCCGCAGGCTATTCAGTCACCGTTTATGCTCGCGATCTTCGTAAAACAAAGGATCTGCAAACCAAAGGAGGTCGTACCGCCAATAGCCCCAAAGAGTTAGGGGAGATGAGCGACGTTGTGTTCACGATCGTTGGAAACTCTAACGATGTTAGATCGTTGCTTCTTGGGGATGATGGTGTACTCTCTGGTCTTAAACCCGGTGGAGTAACAGTGGACATGACTAGTAGCAAGCCAGGATTGGCGCGTGAGATATACGCGGAGGCGAGGCGGAGGGATTGCTGGGCGGTGGATGCGCCTGTATCGGGTGGAGACGCTGGAGCACGTGAGGGGAAGCTAACGATATTCGCCGGCGGAGATTCCGAGATTGTGGAGTGGTTGGCTCCGGTGATGAAAACGATGGGAATTGTGAGGTTTATGGGAGGAGCTGGGAGTGGACAGAGCTGTAAAATTGGGAATCAGATTTGTGTTGGAAGCAACATGATTGGATTAGCTGAAGGGATTGTGTTTGCTGAGAAGGCGGGTTTAGATCCGGTGAAATGGCTTGAGGCGGTTAAGGACGGTGCAGCTGGATCGGCGGTTATGCGGCTTTTCGGGGAGATGATGGCGGTGAGGGACTATAAGGCGACGGGGTTTGCGGAGTATATGGTGAAAGATTTGGGAATGGCGGCGGAGGCGGCAATGGCGATGCCTGGAACTGCTTTGAACAAGCAGTTGTTCACTGTAATGGTGGCAAATGGAGATGGGAAGTTAGGATTTCAAGGCGTCGTCGATGTTATTAGGAGACTTAACGGCTTATCCTGATAAAACTAGTGTTAACTAGGCAAGCTTGTTTTCCATTTGGTTAGAAGTTGCTAATAAGAACATGGAGTCTCACCAATCTCGAGAACTATAGTTACAAGAGTGTGTAACATTAGTTTCCAATTGGATTATCAACTTCTACCTCCTATAACTATTTCTCTGTTACCCACTTAGCCTATAATCTTAAACACGACCATCAAAGGTCTTACATTATACAAGTCACCAAAGTCTCTTCAACTGAAACGTTGGAGCAGCTATATTCAAACCTTTCTTCCTCGGATCCCTTCGCTCTACACCTCGTCCATGTCCATGTCTTATACGTAGTGAGCACTAACCTGCAGCCCAGAGACAATACGTAGAATGGAATGAATGAGTATACATTGGAGGCAATAGAATAGCCATCTATGGAATGACAATGCAAGGAACAAACTGAACTAAAGCATATGGTCTAAGGTCATCGAAAAAACTGCAATTACAGCCTCATGTCAGGTTACTCTATCTCAAGATTGTATCACTAAAACCTCTTGATAGTTTAAGGATTGATTGATTTGTCCAAAAAAAAAAAGTTTGATTGACTAACCTCCAATACAAAATGTTAACAAGACTAGCAAGATGCAAAGGGACAATGACGTAAGTACCCTTACTCATCAATCCTTTCGATTAAAAGTATAGCCATGACTGATGTGAAATAACTAAAATCCAGAAGAAAAAGAGATTTGAGCTCAATAAATAAAAATTGAGTGAAGTAGCTAAGACTTATTTTTTATGTTCTACCAATCGTCGTCGTCTCTCACGCAAATTCTTCATTCGTTCTGTGGAAACACAGAAATGGAGACTCCATATCCGAAACTCATCGATCCTTCAAAGACTCGAATAGGATGGATTGGCATCGGGATAATGGGATCGGCCATGGTTTCTCATATTATCGCCGCAGGCTATTCTGTCACAGTTTACGCTCGCGACCTCCGGAAAACAAAAGATCTGCAAACCAAAGGAGCTCGCATAGCCAATAGCCCCAAAGAGTTAGCGGAGATGAGCGACGTTGTGTTCACGATTGTTGGAAACTTCAACGATGTCCGATCATTGCTTCTCGGTGACGATGGTGTACTCTCTGGTCTTACGCCCGGTGGAGTAACAGTGGACATGACTAGTAGCAAACCAGGATTGGCGCGTGAAATACACGCAGAAGCGAGGCGTAGGAATTGTTGGGCGGTGGATGCGCCGGTATCAGGTGGAGACGCTGGAGCACGAGAGGGGACGTTAGGGATTTTCGCCGGCGGAGATTCAGAGATTGTGGAGTGGTTGTCCCCGGTGATGAAGAATATAGGGACTGTTACTTATATGGGAGAAGCAGGGAGTGGGCAAAGCTGCAAGATAGGGAATCAGATTGCTGGTGCGAGCAACCTGGTTGGACTTGCTGAAGGGATAGTGTTCGCTGAGAAAGCGGGTTTAGATACAGTGAAATGGCTCGAGGCGGTGAAGGATGGTGCAGCTGGATCGGCGGTTATGCGGCTGTTTGGGGAGATGATTGTGAAGAGGGATTATAGGGCGACTGGCTTTGCGGAGTATATGGTGAAAGATTTGGGAATGGCTGCAGAGGCGGCGATGCCTGGTGCTGCTCTGAGCAAGCAGTTGTTCACTGGAATGGTGGCTAATGGAGATGGCAAGTTAGGTATTCAAGGCGTCGTCTCTGTTATTAGAAGACTTAACGGCATATCCTGAAAACACTTGTGTTGTAAAACAGAGTGTTCCAATGATTTCACGATCAACTAGGCAAACTTGTCTTCGATTTGGTTTAAGTTGATAATAAGAAGAACATCGAGTCTCACCAATCTCAATAAGAAACAAAGGGCATTTATGAATGGTAGAGTGCAGCATTTTGATAAGATTACAGATCGCTAACATTAGTTTCCAACTGGATCATAAATCTGTACCTTCTATATCTAATTCTATTAGCCAGTAACCGTAAACACACAAACTATCAAAAGAAAAAGATCATCTTACATTTTACGAGTCAACAAAATAATCTACCGAGTCTCTTCGACTGCAACGTTGGAGTAGCTATGCTCGAACCGTTCTTCCTCGGATCCTTTCTTCCATGTCTTATACAAGCTAATCCTGTGTTTTAACAAAATGATGTAAAACAATGAGAACAAGAATATGGGTCTGCCACGTCGGGTCGTTTCATATACATGAGGATGAAAATGTACCTCTCAGTTTGAACGGTTCTTTTCGCAAGCATGAGGGTAAGGAAGACAGGGACCATAGCGGCACACAGATGCTTCAGAGAATGCCCACTAATAATATGATGAGTCCAGCTATATATAGGCTTATCCGCAGCTTCTTCCACCTTGGCTAAGAGATAGAACCCTGCAATTCCAGACAATTGAATCTAGAATAAGAGCCAGAAAGTAACAACAAAGCTTCAAGAGCAAAGCAAACTAAATATGTATCAACACAACAATAAGCACTAACCTGCAGCCCATAGCCAATAAGTGGAATGTGTATACATTGGAGGCAATAAAATAGCCATCAACGGAATCACAATGCAAGGAACAAACTGAACCAAAGCATATGGCCTAAGGTCATCGAAAAACCTACAATCACAGCCTCATGTCAGCTTACTCTATCTCAACATTGTATCGCTAAAACCACTAGAGATAGTTTAAGGATTTGACTAACCTCCAATACAAAATGCTAACAAGACCAGCAAGAAGTAAAGGAGCAATGGAGTAAGTACCCTTATGCTCATCAATCCTCTCGATTACAAATATAGCCATGATTGATGTGAAAGCAATAGTCATCTAAACCAAAAAGCAATCGAAACCAGTGATCAAAAACAAAACAAAGCAAACAAAATCTCAGAGAAGAGAAGAGAAAGAATAAGAGCGTACGGGAAGACGATCCCAGAGGAGAGTAGCATCGTTTGGGTGAAGATGATAGTAAGAAGATCCAAAAGCAACAGCAGCTACACCGATGTAAAAGCAAGTCCATCCTATTTTCTCACCTCGCAAACTGTTTCAATACACAGAGACTTTAACTAATTTGAATCTGGATTTCACAAAGAAGAAGTATGTAATTACGCACCTAAAGCTAAAGTAATCTTCTGGGTAAAAGCAGAGGATAAGACCAATAAGGCCGATGATGAGGAAAGGGAAGTTGGAGATGACGTTTAAAAAATTTGGAATCCCTGAGAAAATGGATTTGTAAGATCAAAACCCTAAAAATTCAAAAGGGTATTTAAGAAGAAAATGATGATGATGAGAGAAGAGTGTGAATTTTATACCGAGGAAGGAGCGTTGATCGGCGAAATTGTGGTAAGCCTGAGATTGAGGGATTGTGGGAGTGACGATCATAAGTATTATGAAGATTAAAATCGCCGATCCCCACGCGGACATCGTTCGCTTCTTCATCGTCTTCTTCTTCTTCTACTTCAGAGAGAGATGAGATTCTCAGGTTTGACTCTTCTTCTTTTTTTTTTTTCTTTTTGGGGTCGATGTCAGTAAAGGCGTTAAGAAATTGGAAATGTTGAAATTACAACGACAAGGGCAAAACGGTAAATGCCATTGTGATAAGCTTTCAACTCTCTCCGTCATATTTGTTAAATTTAGTACAAGTTAAAACTCCGATTAGTACTAACACGCATAATGGTGGAATGCATTTCCGATTTCTAGTACGATAATGTAAGAATTTTATCAATTATGAAAATTTGTATGAATTCTTAATGCAAGATTTACGTTTTCGTCTTATAAAATACAAGTAAGAATTCATTAGACAAAGTTATTTCAAGTCCAATGCTCAACTTATTTATAGCAAAGGTAAGCCTTGCCAAACTCCATATTCTTTTGGAGCCGTGTTGTCATTTTTGATTTGGTTGTTGTGTCTTTCTCTTGGCTCCTGAAACAAAAGCCGGCTGATTCGGAAAGTTGAGGTTGTGGTCCATCAAAGAGTGGTCTCACCTTTAGACTGCAAGATCATAGTCTATCTGTTGTATATATTTTGCTTCCATGTTTTTAATTATTATTTTTTTTATGCCATGGGATCAAATCTTTAGGTTATACATTTCTTGTTAAACCTATATAAAGAAACTTTAGTCGGCATTCTAACAACTTGTTTTGGAAAACTTGAGTTTTAGCTTCGCAAAGAAATTTCTATTTGGATTACAAGTTATGGGCCTTTGGTAGATAATCCTCTCGGATCGGGTACTAGAGCATGTAAATCGTGATCTTGAGGCATACTAAGAAGAGGTTTACCATAGGGAGATAAACATAACTTCTACATCTATATATGATTTATGAGATTCCCAACACGAAACCAAACATGATCTAAGCAAGAAGAGGAATATTATAAGTTGCGATATGCATCATCAAAGATATTCTGTTGATTCTATACCTCACTATATATCATTTGCACTTTGTGTTGTCACGAAGCGAAGAAATGATGTTGTTCTTTAACACTGTGATGTAGTCATCACCTTCACATGGCTTCTCATCCATCTACACTTTCCCATATACATTTTGCAATTGTTAGTTCTCTCAAAAAAGAACATCCAATGTATATATGTAAATACTATCCAATGACTTTTTAGTGCCATACTATCGAATTGCTAAAAACTAATTTTGAATTTAGTTTAGTGTTTTTGGTCCATAGATCTAGGATCAGCCATTGATAATACATGCAAATATATGTAAATCATCCCTCTTTATACATAATGCTACACTCAAATCCAGGTTCATTGAGGTCGAAACAGTCTCTCTCCCACCAATAGAATCAATATATCTTAAGAACAAAAACCATTGGTTTATGAACTTAATGATAAACCATTAGTCCTATATCTTTTCTAAACGTTATATAATCTTAACATAATCTCAATGCTTAGCTAAAGTTAAAACACAATCCTCCCATGACTTGGACCCTAAACATGTATTGTTTGGAGAAGAAAAGTTACATCATTGTTCATATCCATGAAGACTAGCACATTGTCTCCATTCTATCAAAACATAAACTAAAGAGAAATGAAGAAGATAAGATGAGACACAGTACCTTGACATGGAAGTTGTAGCAAACCACCCTTTGCTCTCGGCAAACTTGAGAAGTAGAAGCACTTAAAACACTCAAACCTTGCACCTCCATTACATGAAGCAAGTTGGAGAACTCATCTTCGTTTTCTTTCTTCAAGCATATCTGTACAACAGCCTCATAACCTGATTCCCCCAATTCAAGAACCGAGATTGCTCGAATAGAAGGACCTCGTCTCTCTAACTCCACAAGCTTCTGCTTTCTTAGAGTTAGCTCTCCAACTTCATTCTGTAGCTTGGGAATGTAAGTGATTACATTATCGATTATAGATGGTGCAGACCATTTCTTCTGCCAATCAGCAAGAAAAGTTATATATAGCTCAACAACAAGCAGAACATACCTAACTTGTAATAATAACAGTGAAAACAAAACCTTTGAAGAAGAAGAAGAATGGTCAGGAAGAAGAGTGCCAAGAGTGAGGTAAGAGGCATGAAGTCTCATCCTCCTTAAACGCTCCTTAGCGTTATGGTCTTGTTTCTTTGCTGCACCACTACTTGAGCCATCAACCTCATGCAAAACTGGTTCTTTCCTTTTTCTTTGTGATTGACAAGTGTCCTTCTCTGCAGACTCTTTCTCAACGATTGTTTCTGCAGGAGGGATATGCAAGCGATCATGGAGTAAACTTGATATTGAAGTCTGATGATTCGGTTGAGAAGACATATATATACGACGGCAAGAGGAACAAAAAAGAGGCTTGTGCTCTTTCCTACCACCGATGGTCCTAAGTTAAACTTAGAACTGCAATTAATGTCTAAAACCCTAATTAAGTTAACAAGATGATCATGACAATGATATATATAGGAAAAGGTAGCCTTAGCCTAAAGTCAACCCCTGACGCAGTAATATATAACAAATTAAGAATGGCACAATGCAATGAAGCTGCAGAATTAAACATTAATATTGAATATTAAAATGCTTGAAGATTAAAAAATAAAGAGGTTCAGGGAATCACAGGTCACAGCAAGTTATTAGAAGAGAAATGGTCGTATATCTGCAGTACATAAGAATTTGTAAATGATAAGACCTAGAGCGAGCGAGCCAGAGAAGAGCAAAAACAGTTTTATTTGTTTTAGAGAAGAGGAAAACTTGTGAGACAGGATTTACAGAGGCTTTCTTACCTGATTCATCTCCTCCGATGTTCTACTTCTTTGTAAGAATGCAGAGGTTGCCATAGTTTTTTCTTCTAATGTAAGTCTCTCTGGTTTGGTGTATGTATGTACGTGGGGGGTCTTTATGCAGTACAAATGGCGCTAAACTGTAGTACACAGTACACACATTTCTTTAATATTTGTGATTAACTGATTATATGTAACCCGTAATCTCTCCTCTCTCTCTTCTTTAAGTCCTTTAAAATATTTTATCAACAGATTATTGTATCCTCGTAACACTTGCTGTTTTTAATCTCCTACTTATTGGTTCATTTTTCAATTACTTTTGTGTTTTTGCTACTAATTTCTTTTTGTGTGTGTCATGAGGAGATGAATCAGGTAAGAAGCCTCTGTAAATCCTCTCTCACAAGTTCTTCTTCTTTGTAACTATTAGTCAAAACGAGTCATGTTATCGAATTTTATATGAAATAATATGATTATGAAGACGAATTAGATGAAATACTAAAAGTACTTAATGTTTCTAATTATTAACAAAATAAGAAGATTCATCATTACTAGAACTAGTAAACAAATGTAATTACAAACACCAATTTTCGAAACAAGGTGGGCGACCACCATTGATTTTCCTTACCAACAGGCAACACATAAAGAATATGACAAAAAATTGTTGAAATCTCTCTCTGAGTAGTTGTGTCGCACAACAAAACTTGTGTGTTTCTAGGAAAGACTACAAACAATTGTGTACATAATGGATACTACCCAATTCTTGTGTGTTTCTAGGAAAGACTACAAACAATTGTGTACATAATGGATACTACCCAATTCTGTAAGTGTCTTTAGTGACACATCGATCTTTACTTAAAAAAAAACAAAAAGCTTCTGGGAAAATACCATCGATCTTTTGCAATCCAGAGATAAAAAAGCTCCTGCAAGTTACAACGTCCAGGACATATAAAGCCTCAAGAAGAAGAATCTGGCTTTTCTCATTCATCTGTTGTCCATGATCCAAATCCCAAAACAGATACTGAATCCAAATCAACTCCCTTGTTCTCTCTATTCAACAATTCTGACCTCTCTGTGACATACTTTTCATCATTCAAGTTGCCTCTGTCTACTATTCCAACCATTCCTCCCTAAGTTTGACCTTGAATTCCGTTCCTCTAGTATGCGGTTAGCCCGTTCAAGGATCATGTCAGTCCGTTCATTAGGCACATATCCTCTCCGAGCTATTCTTTCAACCATCTCATATGCATCTTCCGCCTGGTTCATTACAATCATTCTCAACAGCATATTGTACGTGTACATATCAAGAGGATAGCATTTCTCTATAACTTCATCTAACCGCTTCAGTTCTACTTCCATATCTATTCGTCCTGAGAATAATCCTATCAACTCACCAAGTGACTTCATCTCAGGGATCTTATCTTCTATATTTCTCATCCGTGTCCATGCTTCATACACCCCTTTGCTCTTCATTGCGTTATGCAAAAGGACATTACCTATGAAAGCTGTAATACGACGCCCACTTTTCCTAAATTCATTGACTAATCCAACTGCCTCATCATACTTTTCTTCGTTGCACAATTTTTGTATGTTTACTTCGTAACATTCGATACTAGGCTGTAGTCCTTCTCCCTTCATTTCTTCCAAGAAATGCATAGCATCATCCAATTTATTTGCTTTACAGAGACCAACAATCATAACTTGGTACAGTCTTTTTTTGGTCTTACCTTGTTCACGCAGGTCATGGAAAAAGTGAAGAGCATCGGCGATTTTCTCATTTTTTAGATAACTCTGAAGCATGAGAATGTTTGAAGCTACTGTGGGCGTGATACCATCTCTATCCATCATATCATACACTAGTCTTGCAAGTTTTGGTTTTCCTGCAAACCCAGCTCCTTCAATGAATAAGTTGTAGGCCTGAACCTTGTGTTCCCAAAGAGACAACTGAAACTTTAGCAAAGTAGTAAAGAAGTTTTTTTCACCACTTTCCATCTCACAAACACATTGAATAACATTTCGATAGAGACTACGGGTCGGGGTGTAGCCCTTTTCCTGCATCCTGATGATAAGTTTAGCAGCTATGTCTCCCCTCATTAGTGTGATTGAGCCATATATCAAACTGGTGAACATTTTAAAGGAGGTGTCTACACCACTTTTATTGAATAGCTCATTAATCATAAGAGCGTCCTCCACTTTCCCAACATCGCAAAGAGCTGATATAATCTTGCAACCAGCTATACGTTTAGGCAATAAGTCCCGTTCAGCGGCAGCAATAACCAGCTCCCTTGCCATGTCAGGCTTCCCCTTCCAGCACAAGGCATTGGTTAGTGTACTAAATGTCTTTCCACCAAGAAAATGCCCTCGGTCAATTGCCCCTTTCAAGACATCATAAGCTTGTTCAACACTTTCATTGGCACAAAGGGTATGAATCAGATAGTTGTAAGACATGGCGGTAGGAGCAAACCCAATTTCTGACCTCGACCGGTATAACTCGAGGGCTTCATCTACAAATCCAGCTTTGCAAAAGAAGCATAAAGCAGCATTCATCGTTTTCTTATTCGGCGAAACTCCACGTACCATCATCTCCGTAAGAATATCATACACACCATCAAGATTGTTCTCCTTCAAAAGTTGAAAGACCATAGAGTTATACCTGAAAACTTCGAGTTCACAACCTTCCAAAGGACTAATCTTCTGCAAGAAATCCGCAGGGTTATTCAAGAATCCAGCTTTAATAAGCGCCCTAATCCAAATGTTATAAGCACGGTCCATATTCACTGTTCCCACCAGTTTGATCTCGTCTAACAACTTAGTAGCTTCCTGAAACTTTCGTTTGGAACATAGAGCATCAACCAATATACCTAAGCCAGAACCACATCCAGCAGGATCATTAGGCAGCAAGGCTCGAAGATAATCTTCAGCCTCATCAAGCTTCCCTTGCTTGCAAAACTTCTTCACCAAAATCGAATGCGTAACAGCACATACGAAGCCACGCACGGAGATCTGGTCGAAGATGACATCAAAACTATCAAAACACTTCTCCTCAACAAGTGCATTCAAAAGCACATGATACCCAAAAGAATCCAAATCCAAACCTCGAAATCTCATATTACCAAAATGCTGAAGAGCTATATCAGTACGACCAGCTACAGCATAACCAACAACAAGAGCATCACAGAGACGAAGAGAATGACGGCAACTTTCAAAACCAACACTTCGATCCAAAAAGTCAATCATAAGAGTCACAAGCTTCGCACCACGAAGGATCTTGAAGATAGCATGAAAAGTAGCACGCGTGTGATGAAACCCAGGCTGACGAGCAGCCCAATCGAAGAATTTGAGACAACAGAGGATATCGTAACGAGTGTGTGAAAGCACGTCGAGGACGAATTTCTCAGTGAGACGAAGTCGGAGATTGGAGAGGTGGAGATAAAAAGCTCTATCGTCTCCATCGTTAGAAGGAGCTCGAAGGATGTCAAAGATTCGATCGATTAATTGGTGGCTCTGTTTCACATCTCGATGCTTAAACCAGTCTTTCCATTCACGGACGAGGAAATCTCCGGGAGCGATTGAAGAAGAAGGTTTCGTGAAGGTAGAGAACGGAATAGCGTCGCCGTTGTTACCGGAAGTAAAGTTTCTGAACGACGACGCAGAGAGCGATAGTATCCTCCGCCTGAGGAGCATTCCTTCGCATGATCTCTCGACGGTGACTGACCAACACCGAAGCATCCAAAAACTCGAAAAACCCTAGCATTTTTCAACCAATCAGTGGCGCCCACGTCATACTCGATGTCGTGGCTTTTGTACGTTATTTACGAAAATGTCCTTTTAGTGTTAGTAAGGATATTTCGATTCCCGGCTCGTTCGTTACTGGTTTTTTTCTTCTTCTCCGTCGCGGAAAAGATGGGGACCACCACCAATCTGAGATCTTGGCTGTATCTCATTCTTCTCTTCATCGTCGTCGTCGGCGTCAACGCTCAGAATCGGAGACCTAAGAATGTTCAGGTGGCTGTTAAGGCTAAGTGGCAGGGTACTCCTCTTCTCCTTGAGGCTGGGTAATGCTTCTTCTTACTTTTTTGTCGAGCACCATTGTTACTGATCTTAAGCTGAATCTGAGTGATTTTTGTTGTTGTGATAGTGAGTTGATTTCCAAAGAATCGAAGCAGTTGTTCTGGGAGTTTACTGATGCTTGGCTTGGTTCCGATGGAGATGATTCCGATTGTAAATCAGCTAGAGATTGTCTTCTTAAGATATCTAAACAGGCTTCGACTCTGTTAGCTCAACCAGTGGCTTCTCTCTTCCATTTCTCACTTACTCTGAGATCTGCTTCGCCTAGGCTTGTGCTTTACCGTCAATTGGCTGATGAGTCTCTATCTTCTTTCCCTCATGGTGATGATCCCTCTGCGACTGGCTGCTGTTGGGTTGATACTGGCTCCTCTCTGTTTTACGATGTTGCAGATCTTCAATCCTGGCTTGCCTCTGCTCCTGCGTATGCACTGACACTGTCTCTTCTTTTTGTTTTGTTTTGGTTAAGATCACAATTTGTTTTTATTTCTAAGATGCATTTCGTTGGATGTCAGTGTTGGAGATGCTGTTCAGGGGCCTGAGCTATTCGACTTCGATCATGTTCATTTTGATTCAAGAGCTGGAAGCCCAGTTGCTGTTCTCTATGGGGCTGTTGGGACTGATTGCTTTAGGAAGTTTCACCTGTCGCTTGCTAAAGCAGCCAAGGAGGTATCTCTTTTTACCTGAGAAATTTGTCCTTCATTGTTGAAAAAACGTATTTTGCTATTAGGGTAGAAATGGAAGGCTTTACCTCGAGCACGAAGCATGAGTTTGAGAAATCCTCTTGTATGGGGCTCAATTGTTTTTCTTTCACTGTCTTGATAAAGCAAGTGCATGTTCTATTGTCCAGGATTTCCATTTCTTAGTGTCTTTCTGCTTTTGTTGTGTGCATTCTAATGAAGCCTTGGTTTCCTCCAGGGAAAAGTTACATATGTTGTTAGACCAGTATTACCTTTGGGTTGTGAAGGGAAAACTAGACCCTGCGGTGCCATTGGAGCAAGGGATAATGTTAGCTTAGCTGGTTATGGTGTGGAGCTTGCTTTGAAGAACATGGAGTACAAGGCTATGGATGATAGTGCTATAAAGAAAGGTTAGAGTTAAGCATTCATTTATTCATTTTGCCACCCAAATATTGAAAGTTGAATATTTTTTTATTGGTTTTTATTCCTTATCTTCATTCTGTTAGCTATGAATTTGCTACTCTTTAATTGTTTCTGCTATGAGTTTCAGGTATCACTCTTGAAGATCCTAGGACTGAAGATCTTAGTCAAGATGTTAGGGGCTTTATATTCTCAAAAATCTTGGTATGTTTAACTCGAAACATAACCAGTATATAATATATAAATATATATAGAACCATTTCTTTCAAAAAAAAAATCACTTCATTTGATCTGCAAGAATGCATGAATGCTCGCAAAATGAAAATGTGTTTGTTAGTGGATGTGAGATGGACGAAGATAAGAGAGGAATGACAGAGAATTTTTTTGTAGCAGCTTTTTCATTTTCTTTAGAGTGATCGTTAAGGTCAATGCTCCTCTTTTGCAGGACAGGAAACCCGAGCTAAGATCAGAAGTCATGGCTTTTAGGGATTATCTCCTATCATCAACAGTATCAGACACGCTTGATGTTTGGGAGCTGAAAGGTACTACTGCATGTTTCGCGTGGTTTAATAGAAATTGGTATAGTGTTTCCTAATTTACCTTTGTTCCAACAGATTTAGGACACCAAACAGCGCAGAGAATAGTCCATGCCTCTGATCCTCTGCAGTCTATGCAAGAAATTAATCAAAACTTTCCTAGTGTAGTTTCTTCATTATCTCGCATGAAGGTATGTCATTGTTTTTTTGATGTTGTGTTTACCTGCTGGTTGAATTGTTTCCTTGTGGTTTTAGATGTGTCTGGTTTATCGTGCAGCTCAATGAATCAATCAAAGACGAGATACTTTCAAACCAGAGAATGGTTCCCCCTGGCAAGGCTTTGTTGGCTCTGAATGGTGCCCTGTTGAACATCGAAGATATTGATCTATACATGTAATACCTTTTTGCACATTGTGTTACTTTACCTTGGTCTAGACATATCTTACTGCAATCCAGGGTGAAATTTTGATATTTTTTTCTTCGTTTGGTACTTTTCCCCAAGCCCATTTTAGTTTGAGCATGGCCAGACCTAGTTTCCCATCTTTCTATTCACTTACATTTGATATCAGTTTGCGTGGTATTGCTTTTTATTTATATTATTTTACTCCTTTCCAAAGCTAACATGCCTAAATTGTTGGTTACAGTCCGTTTGCATGATCATCTGATCCTTCTGTTTGCAGGTTGATGGATTTGGCTCATCAGGAATTGTCCCTGGCCAACCATTTTTCGAAGCTTAAGGTACACTTATAATAATGGTCCTAAATTTTATAATTTAGTGTTTCTTTTTTTTTCTGTTTTGCTGGAGATCTTGGACATACATCCTATTTCTTGTGAAATAAAAAGTAAAGTTGTAGTTTATATAACATGGAGGAAAAACTGGAACTATACAAATTGATGATTTTTTTTTCCTGTCTATTCAGGAAACTAACTGTGATTAGTCTTGACCATATGGATGTGCTAACATGTTTATGCAACTATCAGATACCTGATGGAGCCATAAGGAAACTTCTACTAACTACCCCTCTCCCTGAACCGGATTCATATCGGGTTGATTTCCGATCCGTGCATGTTACCTATCTCAACAATCTGGAAGAGGATGATATGTACAAGCGTTGGCGGAGTAATATTAACGAGGTAACTAGTGCAGGATACATATGATTTATTTGTGAGGATACATATGATTTATTTGTAGGCAAGGTGCCATCTGGAAAATAAAATATCTAATGGCCTGTGTTCCTCTCACCTTGTAATAAGATTTTGATGCCTGCCTTCCCTGGACAACTACGTTACATCCGAAAGAACCTATTCCATGCAGTTTACGTCATTGATCCAGCGACTGCCTGTGGTCTTGAGGTAAGTCTTATACCTGCACTTTCCTGGCATTGCTGACTCTTCGTCCCTTATTCATTAGTACAGATCTTTTGAGCTGACTATTGTTGGATCTTTACAGTCTATTGAAACTCTCAGATCTTTATATGAAAATCAACTCCCTGTGAGATTTGGGGTGATATTATATTCAACTCAACTAATCAAGACAATCGAGAATAATGGTGGTCAAATCCCATCTTCTGATGCAGTGACTAATGCCCAAGTTAAAGAGGACTTATCGACTATGGTATTGACCGTTTTAGACTCTATATTTACTGTTATCATTTTCCCAGTTTTGAACTTTTTTGCCTGCAATAAGAAGCTCTTTCTTATTATGTTCATTTTTATTATTTGCTGAGGGATTAAACTAAGTATGGATCTATTTTTTGATGAAAAACTCTCCTTGCAGGTCATACGTCTTTTTCTGTACATCAAGGAGCACCATGGGATTCAAACAGCTTTTCAGTTCTTGGGCAATGTAATAGACATTAACACTTAACTCGTAATTAGAAGTGGCTTGATTATATGTCATTTTCTGCTGTAATTTCAAGTATCCAAAACATTAGTTGCTAAGATCTTCAGGTTGGTTAACAGTTAAACACACTAAGGACTGAATCTGCTGATTCTTCCGAAGCAGACATTGAACAGGAGCACGTTGATGGTGCATTTGTTGAGACAATTTTGTAAGTAACATGGATATTTAGAATCATTATTATTTACAATAGTAGATCTCTATTATTTTCTATCTACATAGAAGATATGGATTGTATTCCTTAGCCCTCCTTAAGTTGGGTCTTTTCTGTTCCAGACCAAAGGTTAAAACACTCCCTCAGGATATATTGCTGAAACTGCGACAAGAGCACACTTTGAAGGAAGCATCTGAAGCAAGCTCCATGTTTGTATTTAAGTTGGGTCTGGCGAAATTGAAGTGTTCCTTTTTGATGAATGGCCTTGTCTTTGATTCTGTTGAGGTACTTTTGTGCATCTTTTAAATATGCTGACGTTCTCAGATGTTGGTAGCTTACTGCAGGCATGCGTCTAATTCAATATTATGTACATGCAAACCATTTTATTACTTTGATCTGCATCGACGTTCACGTTCGCATAGTAGAGCTTTTAATATTCTACAGATTTGATTTTCTTAAGTCTATTATAAATTGGTTCATGAAGCTAGCCCTTGTCTCTCCAGGAAGAAACTCTTTTAAATGCCATGAATGAAGAGCTTCCCAAGATACAAGAACAAGTTTATTACGGCCAGATAGAATCCCATACTAAGGTTTTGGACAAGTTGCTTTCGGAAAGTGGTCTTAGCCGTTATAATCCACAGGTAGGGAGTTTTACTGGCAGCATATTTTGTAATTTGCTTATGTGTTTGTTTATTACTAATTCCAAGAAGTGTCTGCCTCTCGTAATTGCATTGTTTGTAGATTATTAGTGGAGGAAAGAACAAACCAAGGTTTGTGTCGCTAGCTTCATCTACCAGGAAAGGGGAATCTATGTTGAATGATGTTAACTACTTGCATTCTCCTGAAAGTAAGTAACCATGCATTTATATAGTCAACAGCGTCTTTCCCACATCCCAAATGTGTTATCTTCTTATGCAAAATCACTTGATATATATCTTCTCTTATGACAATTCCAGCTTCAGAGGATGTGAAGTATGTGACTCATCTCCTTGCTGCTGATGTTGCAACGAAGAAAGGAATGAAATTGTTACATGAAGGAGTCCGTTACCTGGTTAGTTGATGAATTAATAGCTTTCTATCTCGTTCTTTACACACCCTTTTCCTCGACCCTCAGTTGGATCCACACATGTTATTGATGCTCTTGTATATTCATTTAGATTGGAGGTTCCAAAAGTGCTCGTCTTGGAGTCTTATTTAGTAGCAGCCAGAATGCTGACCCACATAGCCTTCTATTTATAAAGTTTTTCGAAAAAACTGCTTCATCGTTTAGGTACGTGAGTTTTTGTTTTACTTGTGATAGGTAAAGTGTTTTTGAAGATACCTTTATTTGTGTCATTTCCTTACATTCATCTCTGCGTGTTATGTTTGTTATCTAATTGTTTGCAGTCATAAGGAAAAGGTGCTATACTTCTTGGATAAACTATGCTTGTTTTACGAGCGTGAATATCTGTTAAAAACATCAGTGGAATCAGCTAGCTCTCAAATGTTTATTGATAAAGTCCTTGAGCTTGCTGATGAGTATGGGCTATCTTCTAAGGCATACCGATCTTGTCTCGTTGAATCAGTGGATGAAGAATTACTTAAGCGTTTGACAAAGGTATACTGCTTTAAATAAATTTCTATCATACCTGAAAGAACATCGATACAAGAATCTTCAGTTTTCCTCTGCAAAAGCAATAGTATTAACAATGGTTTTGTTTATAATTGTCATGCAGGTCGCCCAATTCTTGTCTTGGGAACTTGGACTTGAATCTGATGCAAATGCAATAATTTCAAATGGAAGGGTGTGTAAACCATCTTTTATCCTTTTCTGTAATTATATAGATCGTTTAATACTATTTACATATCCTTAGTGTTAGTTTCAATTGTATATTTATGAACCTTCATCACATTAAAGTATATATTTGACTAGGTGATATTTCCTGTGGATGAGAGGACATTTTTGGGCCAAGATTTACATCTTCTTGAGTCAATGGAGTTCAATCAAAGAGTAAAGCCTGTTCAAGAAATTATTGAAGGCATTGAATGGCAAGATGTGGATCCCGATCTGCTGACAAGGTCTCTTGATTCATGCTTTAACTGTTTCTTCTTGTTTGCCAAACCAAAACTTCAAACAGAATTTTTTTGGTCTTATGCTTTTTCTTGTCAACATTTTTCCTCCTAGTTCTTGGCGAGCAAAGCTTCTTTAGCTGCATTATTTTTTTTCTTCTAGATTTGGCTCTTGCTGCTAATTGTTTATAGGCTTTATTCACTCTCTAGACTGATGGTTCTCCTTATATTTTCTTCTTCTATGAGGGATGATCCCATGTATGTTCTGAAAATAGCTGATAGGATATGGTTCTTCACTTCTTCTAGGAATAATCCCTTACTTGCATGGTTTGAAAAATAGCTGATAGAATATTGTTATTTTTTGTCACACTTGCAGTAAATATTTTAGCGATGTCTTCATGTTTGTGTCATCTGCAATGGCAACACGGGATCGTAGTTCTGAAAGTGCGCGGTTTGAGGTGTTGAATTCAGAATACAGGTATGTATACTGGTGGTTGCTTTTCTTTTCAATTTCTTGGGAATTTAATGCTATGCAACTAAGATGTCCATACGTTGTGTAGTGCGGTTTTGCTGGGAAATGAAAATGCAACGATACACATTGATGCTGTTATCGATCCTTTAAGCCCTACTGGTCAAAAACTAGCATCACTTCTTCAAGTTCTACAGAAACATGTTCAGACGAGCATGAGGATTGTTCTGAATCCCATGGTGAGTAAAATATATACAGCTAACCTTATTATTTGGAAATCACTAGAATGTCAAACTTAATGTTCTGAGCCACCTAGATGTTCAAAGGACTTATTCTTCTGGCCTTTATTGTGGTTACTGGTACTCTTGCTGAGATCGATATTTTTATGATGTTACAGCTGCCTTACTGATGTGTTTAATTATGGGTATTTTTTCATGTGTATTCTGTTTCAAGGGTAATTGTTTCTTATTTTAGACAAAAAAAAAGGGTAATTGTTTCTTATTGGAGAAAAGGAAAATACATATTGTTCATGCGTCTGACCTAGAGTTCTTTATTCTTCTTATTGGCAGAGTTCCCTTGTGGACATTCCTCTGAAAAATTACTACAGATATGTCTTACCTAATACGGTATGTTATTTTAAAAGATCTTAATAAAATATATGACGGTCTGGTATTGTCCATATCCTCTGATCAAATATTGATTCTGCCATGTATCTTTTTTTAGGACGATTACAGCAGTACAGGCTTTGACGTAGATGGGCCTAAGGCATTTTTCGCAAATATGCCATTGTCTAAGACACTTACCATGAATCTTGACGTTCCAGAGCCATGGCTGGTTGAACCAGTAATTGCCATGTATGTATTTTCCCCTGAAAAAGAAAATGGGATTATGCTGTTCTTTTTGGCTCAAATTTGTCATGGCATTTGCTTGTTTAGTTCACTTATTTTTGCTTATGCCTGACCTTCTGCTTTTTTGTTTCCTCTCTGCTGGATGTCTTTGTCCAGTCATGATCTTGATAATATATTGCTTGAGAATCTAGGAGATACCACTACACTGCAGGCAGTTTTTGAGGTTGAATCTCTTGTTCTTACAGGTTAGCTTTTCTAAACTTATTCTTCAAGGGTGGATGGATTTGTTCATGTTATTATTAACATAACCCTTGCACAGGTCATTGCGCGGAAAAAGATCATGAGGCTCCTCGTGGCCTTCAGCTGATTCTGGGAACCAAAAATAGACCGCATTTGGTTGATACCCTTGTAATGGCCAATTTGGGTTATTGGCAGATGAAAGTATCCCCAGGGGTTTGGTATTTGCAACTTGCTCCGGGTAGAAGTTCGGAGCTATACGCTTTGAAAGGAGGAAATGATGGGAGTCAAGATCAATCCTCGCTGAAACGTATAACTATCGATGATCTGCGTGGTAAAGTTGTTCATCTAGAAGTAGTTAAGAGAAAGGGTAAGGAGCATGAAAAGTTGCTAGTTCCTTCAGACGGTGATGATGCTGTGCAACAAAACAAGGAAGTGAGTGCTACTTTACTCGAATAGAAGATTTACAATAAAACTATTGGTCCTTAAAAGTGTTGGTTATATATTCTCTAATGACGCTCTTTTGTTTTAGCAGGGAAGCTGGAACTCAAATTTCTTGAAATGGGCGTCTGGTTTTGTTGGTGGTCGTCAACAATCAATGAAGGGAGGTCCTGACAAAGTGAGTAGCTTTTGTAATATGGACTAACTTTTATGATTGTTGTAAACCTGTTGCATCTCAATTCTGCATGATTCTAACATGTGGGCTACCTTTGCAACAATTTTAATCAAGTTATTTCTATTTATCATCTTTTCAGGAGCATGAGAAGGGTGGGCGACAAGGGAAAACGATAAATATATTCTCCATTGCTTCAGGGCATTTGTAAGCGCTATCATTTTTCTAACCTGCTTGACCGCACACATTGACTTAATATAATTACGTGCGTTGAACCATTTTAGAAAATCTGAATTACTTTAAGTGCATCAATCATATGAAAAGAAAATCATATTTGGTATTTCTACGTCTATATGTAGATTGGATATTCGTGTGCATAAGAGTTTTAAGTGTATTATGTGAACAAAAAAAGTTTAATATATGATTTGCTGGTATCAATTCATTTCTGACGCTGAGGCACTGCTTATGACAGATACGAGCGTTTCCTTAAGATTATGATTCTCAGTGTCCTGAAGAACACCAATCGTCCTGTAAAATTCTGGTTTATTAAGAATTATCTCTCTCCTCAATTTAAGGTTGGCTCCTTGTTTCTTTGCTTCCACATATGCCTTTTGTGTTTGTATCTATATATGTCTTCTTATCTCTAGATGTGAACTTATCTTGTAGCCACATTAACTTAATGTGTATCGCATTCTAATCTTGCAGGATGTGATTCCACATATGGCACAAGAATACAACTTTGAGTATGAGCTGATTACATACAAATGGCCGTCCTGGTTGCATAAACAGAAAGAAAAGCAACGAATTATTTGGGCCTACAAAATTCTTTTCCTTGATGTCATATTTCCTCTCTCATTGGAAAAGGTACAGATGATCATATTTTCATTTCTTTCTTGCGATTTTGATGCTTGGAAGATGTCACTATAAGGTATTCGACATGTGTTCTGTAGGTTATATTTGTCGACGCAGATCAAATTATAAGGACAGACATGGGAGAACTGTATGATATGGATATTAAAGGAAGACCTCTCGCGTATACTCCTTTTTGTGACAACAACAGGGAAATGGATGGCTATAAATTTTGGAAACAGGTAAACATTAATCTTTTTGTTTTGCTTGTAGAGGTAGTTTTGGTTTCCATACTCTTACATTCTCAATTGCTTTGAACAGGGTTTCTGGAAAGAACATTTACGTGGTAGGCCATACCATATCAGGTAAAAAAACCTACTTGAACCTCAGTAAGTTGTTGCTTTTCCCATTCTTAATGTGCCTTGTTCTATCTGTAGTGCTCTATACGTTGTTGACTTGGTTAAGTTCCGAGAGACAGCGGCAGGAGATAATCTAAGAGTATTCTATGAGACGCTTAGCAAGGATCCAAACAGTTTGTCCAACCTAGATCAGGCAAGTTGTATAATATGGTTCTCTATACTTAGGGCTGTAACCTTTCTTTGGTGGTCACACTATCGTTTTACTTTATTTGAAAGGCTTTTGCATTTGACTCTTACCATACACCATGCTCTGAATCTTTAGAGTTCCAGGTTCAAACATATTGATGGCATGTCATTATTTTGTTTCAGGATCTTCCTAATTATGCTCAGCATACTGTTCCTATATTTTCACTTCCCCAAGAGTGGTTGTGGTGTGAATCCTGGTGTGGAAACGCCACAAAAGCCAAGGCCAGAACAATCGATCTTTGCAATAATCCCATGACAAAGGAACCAAAGCTTCAGGTAAAATGATGGCTTTCCTCATATCTACAACACTCACAAAGCGTTGTTTGTTATAATGCGGTGTTCTTCTGCAGGGTGCCCGAAGAATCGTAACCGAATGGCCCGATCTTGATCTCGAAGCACGAAAATTCACAGCAAAAATCTTGGGTGAAGATGTGGAACTCAACGAGCCAGTAGCTGCTCCTGCTACAGACAAGCCTAATCCTCTTCCATCAAATGACATCTCTGAAGATACAGAACAAGACTTGGAATCTAAAGCAGAACTGTAAATTCAATGCTCCTGAAGTTTCAAAAGAGGAGAAGATAAATTAGACAATCATGGCTATTTTGCATTTGCTAGATAAGGTTTCTAGTTTTGTAGCTACAGTTTCTTAGACATCTCTCACATAAATTAGACAGAAGATAAAGTCAACAGATTGCAGGAGAATAAGAATATCAGTATAATATGATTTTGAATCAATTACAAACATAGTCACTCATAACGTATTTGTAAACTCGTCCGTCCAAAATCTCAAATCAAACCAAACCGACAAACCAGTAAAAAAACCGAACCGGAAAACTGACGTGTCAGTGTCTGTATAAAAAGCAATACGTGTTCTTTTAGCAAAGGGTCTGACACTCTGATAGAAAAGCTGAAGTAATTCAATAAATTATTTTAGAAGAGGGAAGAAATCTACGGTTTTACAAGGGGACGTTATTTATTAATGGATTTTAATAGAAAGAAATCCAACACTAATACACTGTTATTTAATTAATGATTTTAAATTCAATTTTAAAATTTAGTGTTATTGGAGTTTATATCTTTGTAAATCATGTTTAATAGATTTTAAAATTTTGTGTTATTCAATTAAAAGATTTTAATAC